>Ga0306864_1000084_pt1:0-12500 | contig 43073 bp, 34 predicted proteins | sample AntRauTorckE5430_FD_190448 | JGI IMG/M metagenome (GOLD analysis project Ga0306864, IMG submission 190448) | Saline lake microbial communities from Rauer Islands, Antarctica - Metagenome Torckler E5 #430 (v2) (version 2) | ecosystem: Environmental > Aquatic > Non-marine Saline and...
AGGTTGAGGAGAAGGTGGATGATAATATTACGGAGTCCTTTGGTTTCGAATCACTTGTTGACGGAAGAGGCAGGCAGTATAAGCGATCTCTCAGGAACAAGAAGAAGATGACGAATGATATCTGTTTGGAATTGCTTGGGAGTGAAAATGGCAGGCAGCTGAGGAGATCCTTGAGAACGAAACACAGGAAGAAGCCAATATATTGTTAGAGAAGTTGCAGGCAGAGAAGTAGGTGTGGTAATTCACTTCTTGCATCATTGTCCCAAGCTAAGTATTTGATCAATCTTTGCAAATTCATTTCTTTGAAAAAAATAAACAGATATCTACTCACCTCTTCTTGCTTCTCTTAATTATCTTTTCAATCTGTTGCTGGCCGGAAAACAAAACAATCGTCAGAGACTTTGTACTCTGGCGCGTGCGTGAGGGTGATACAATGCATGCGAAATGAATGAGCAGTGATATCTGACAGATCCAAGTCTGGAGCATACTGCTTGATTGCAGTATTCTTCTTGGGTATCCCGTTTTAATAATGGTCCGTCAGACGTGCTTGACTTGGTGCACGCAGTCCATCTCATTTCATATTAGCTTCACATGGATCCCTCGTGCACGTTAAAAAACATTTACTATCTCGCCCCTAACCGGGCGAGCTTGGACTATTGCTTGATTGCGATATGACCAAAAACCAACCACAAAAATAAACTTTCACTTTGCCAGACTGAGCTCTCTCTTCTCTGATTTGTAAGTCGATTAATATAATATATGTATGTGGCCGCAATTTTCCTTACATTTTCTCATCATCTTTCCTTTGTTTGAGAGCTCTCTCTTTCTCTTGGAAGTTAATAATCCTTTATGATGTTAATTATGGAATCGCAGCAACTGAAGAATCATCTCTTTCACTGGGAACAGAGGCCACTAACGAAACGCATGTTTTACATCCAGTATCACAACAGAGTAAAGGAATTGGTTTAGGAAGGCGATTTGGAAATAGGTTTAGGCGTCGATCTCAAATAGAGGCGAATGAAGTTTCCATCCAAGCGAAGAATGCCATTGATATCCCTCAGCCTGATGCTGACAAGAAACTTGCTGAGTCTGGGCACCTTTCTTGCGTTCTTGACCCAGCTACGAAAAGTAATGCATTGGTCAAGAGCTCTGAATCAGCACATTTTTCAGTCAGCACTAACAATCATGCTACAGTTGATTTCAGTGGTAATAATCACCAGTCCCATGGTGCAGAAAATTCTTTTGATCAGGAGAAAGCTGAAGTAAAAAAGTCGGTAGAATCCACTCGTGACAATAATGATCATGCTGGTAATGCACCTACTTCAAAAGATGCAGATGGAGAGATGAGAAAAGATATTGCGTCGAATTCATCAAACGAAGGCATTCGAGTGACGGGCGATATCTTTGATAATGATCTTTCGATTGCCGAGGACGACGCAATGGATGGGAACGAAGAGGGAGTTGAAGCTCATGTCGAGAAAAAGATTGTAGTGGAGCATGAGAGTAGTGCAGCATTCGGTCTGGAAAGAGGTTTTTCTGTGGAATCAGATTCTACTGATTTTGATTCCGAAGATCAGCAACTCCCTTCAAAGATCCCATCGAATGATGGCGATGAAGACTCAATTTTTAACAAAGTCTCAATAAATCATGGTCCTACTATTACCTCTGTAGAATATGACCACGAGCATATCTTATATCGTTGATTGGAAGAAACAGTGTTTGTAAAATGTCATGATCACAATTTTATTTCATGTATCTCATCACATCATGTGCCGGTCCAAATGAAGCTATAAAAGTCTACAGGGTTGTGGTTTGTAGCATGTACCATTCACCATTTAATTTAGAACTACTGACTGACTACTGAAATACGGTACTAGAGAGGCTTGTAGAAAAAGAATGAAAGTAAATATGAATTTGGTTGTTGCATACAATTGCGACTAGAGTTTTGAGACAACCATTTTGGATCTTTTTGGCCTTTAATTACTCATCATTGAAAAATGTCTAATATATTATTAGTTGTGTGTACACCAATCCTACCGGTATATGGATTCCCTCAATATTGAAAGATTGATATGATTCTGGAAATGCCCCTTTCCAGTAATTCTACAATTGTCCCCATCCATGCTTGTTGTTGTCTACAATTCAGCCACAACCTCCTTATTGTAAATGATACCAATCACAGGATGGTATCAACAACGGACAGTCTAGAGAGAAGAAAAGATAATACCCGCCTTTCCTTCCTCGCATACATCCACCAACCCAATAGCACTTGCACTGGTTTCCCAGTATTTAGTCTTTCCCCTCGTCTTGTCCGCACTCTTGAGAAACTCATAGCGGTCCTTCACATGTCTTGGAACAAACCCACAATTTTTGAAATGAATCCTTTGAAATCCACAAACAGAGCGATACAACCCTCCCAATGATTTAGGAAATATTTTGGAGTGAGTCATTTGTTCCTTTTTGGGAACATTCTTACAGTATGCACAACATAGACCAACCCTTCCTCCAAAAAGATGTTTATTAGCCATTCCTTCATTATCATTTTCTACTTGAATTATTTCAAGAAGGGAAGAACGCACAAATGTATGGAGGCTATTGACATTATCATCATCAGAGGGCAGAGCGAGCGTTCTTGGTCTGATAGGAATAGAATGAGGATGAGTGTGCTTGATGTTGCTAACATTTCCATTGCTGGCATGATCATGGCTCTGAAGAGAGGTAGCAACCCTCTGTCCCTCATTGGAAATGGACGTAGCAAGGGAAGGATTGGGGGTATGGAATTGTTCCATGAGGAAAGAAGGAATGTTCTGTTCTCCGAATCCCACAACACGGCGCTTTTTGAGAGGGATGGTACGAGGTGCCAATGCGCATGTATGGTGTTGATACTTTGGTGTGATGGTAGCAATGGTGGTGCCCTGCCTTTTTAAAGAGCATAGTCCAGCGGCAACTGAGAGAGTATCATGATCATGATTACTGTAATCACCATGTGCGTGTGTTTGTGTATGGGTGCATGTATTTGAAGAATCATTATCCCAACAAGAATAAAAGCCAAAATTATTCCGTCCTGTTGCTGCATCCAATGCTTGATCATGCATAGAAAGTGATGGCTTGATTTTGATTTTGGTAGAATGAGATGTTGTTGACCTGGGATGTTGAGGAGACGAATGATCCGAATCAAGCAGCGCCGGAAGCAGTGGTGCAGAAGAAACACAATGTGTAGTAATACATTCCTGATTATGATTTCCTGTTGTAGACACAAGTGGATGAGAAATTCGATACAATTGTTCCTGTGCGGCATTAATCCCATGGGTACAACTAGGATTCTGTGAATGCATTGCATGTGACTGTTGATGATATTCTTCATGGTTGGACGTTGATGTAGAATCAGAAGCAGCAGCAGCATAGAACTCAGCAGCTGTGGAAGTTGATGAATCTTCCGAAACACTGAGGGATGAAATTGATGCAAGAGAAGGAGAAGCCCGACGTTGCTGCAACATCTGATTCCGCTGCTCATGAGCAGGGGCAGCATTTCTGTTTCCCCAGATACAAGTAGTAATAGAACTGCTAGTAGAATTGCTAGTATTAGTAGCATTACTACTGATGGTGCTAGTAGTAGAGGGGATGGGAATCACGTGTGTTCCGCAGTTCAATCCCATACCAATCCTGCTAATGTGAACCTTTGCATCCAGAGGTGAAATAAATTGTGGAAGTGGGATGGTATGTTTGAGTCGTGTATCAAGGATATTATTACTACTAATAAGCATTGTTCTTCTTGATGGCGGTGTTGTTCCATTTGCGCTTGCATTTGTATCGTCGGAGATCTGATGCTGATGCTGTGGCTGTTGCTGCTGGCGGAAACATTTTCCAGCAGCTGCTACTCCTCTGCTGCTATTTGGATTGTACATTGTATTATATTATATTCTGTTGTGTTGATGATTGGATGGATGGATGGATGGATGGATGGATGGATGATTGATTGTACAGGAGGAGGAATGCAGTATGATACAGGAGAAAAGGGTGAAATGGTATTTTATGGAACAATAATCAATCAATAATCAACAATGACAGATGACAGCAATAAGAAGGAGCGGCTAAAAATTTTGTCAACCAAAATTTCAAATTGGGAAAGGAAAATATGAGAAACTGGTTCAACGCGCGAAATAAATATCGTTGAATCAAGCGGTTGAATCATGAGATTTTAGTGTACCCATGGAATTGATTTCATTGGATCTTGGGAATTCTCTTACTACTAACTACTACTACTACTGTTGTGTCGTCTTTGCTGACTGCTGACACCTGAAGGTCTGAAGGAGTCTTGAGTGAGCCACCACCGAGCCACCTCATTTTGCATAGAGAGATCCCAGACCCTACCGGTAGGGGCACCATACCCGGGGTTTAAAAAACGCTGAACCAACATTGGCATCTTTTTGGCAAATACTACAAACAGAAAACAGACAAACAGACAAAAATTCTAGAATTTGTAAGATGGAATTTATTTGATCTTTCGCCTGAGCATCCTCACTCATCATTTGCCCTTGATGCTGAGAAACGTCTTCTCTGAGATGATGCAGAAATAATCAAAATGAAGATGAGTATGGTTGAATAAAGGAAATGCTTCTTGTTTTTCCATTCAACTAATGCTCGTGGGACCTCGTGCACGAGCATCGCACAACGTACAGCGTCATTGACAAAGAGGTCAAATCAATAACGACTTCTGTTTATATACAGTTTTGTCTACATAATAGTGGTGTCCTGCAGCATCATCACTGATAGCAATCATCAAAATACATTTTAGATCATAATCATCAAAAAAACTGTCAGTGCGCATCCCCAGTTCGCCCCTATCACTAGGCTTGCAAAATTCACTAATATTTGCAATGATGCGGTCGTTTGCCTTTGCGTCCTCCTCCCAATGGCAAAGATTCCTGGATCCTCCTGAGAATCTTAAGGTTTTGTTTCGAAATTCGCTGAAGCTCCCGTTTGCGTCTCTCTTTACTGAGGGAGTGGCCATACTTCGTGCTTTCACTCTTGTTACTCGTAGCACCTGTGCACTGTTGACGTGAAGTGAAGCAAAGAGCAAATGAGAAGAATATGCTTTTAATATTGGGAAATGGTCTATCTAGCCAATTATTTCTCCTCACCCTCATAATGTTCGACATCTTTTCCAATAACATGCGGTTTTCTGTTTCAATTTGATCAATGCGGGTCTTCCATTAGTGCATTCTTCTTCACTTTCGTTTTCAAATGAGTTGCCTGTCTTGGTGGTTTGTTGTCAATGCTGCATTTCATATCCCGTAGCTGTTGAAAAACATAATCAGAAAATGAGGCGCTTTCGTAAAAGTAACCATGATAAAGTTGATTATTTGATCGAGCGCTGACCTTTTGTCTGTGACGTGCTTGGCAGCGTTGGATGCATCTTTGGTTACATGCCTTATTTTGAACTGGCATTGCTTTACGTCCTCGATGCATAATTGTGCGAGGATTTTTCTACTTCTGGTGAAAGGTGGGTGGCTTCTTTGAGTACGATATGCTTGAATTCATGTGGAGTCAATTTAGAAGTAGAATCAAGTGGAGGTTGTCAATTTCAACCTCTGCCTTTTGTTAAATACTTTCAGATTCACAATGCCATTTCAAATTGAGTCACATCTTGTATCCTAGTAGGCACACTTTCAAAGTTGTTGTACACATTCGACTGAACAATCATTATGCCCGGTTGCGCTTTACCTCGACGACTGAACTTAGATGGGACGGCACTTTCCATGAAGGTCATATTGGATAGAAGGAACTGAGATGGGACTGCACTTTCCATGCAGATCATATTGGATAGAAGGAACAAAGAATGGATCGAAAACATGGGTGAAATAAGACGCTATCTTTAACACAAGGTAAGAACGTTATTATCTTGCCTTTATTGATGGAGAGTATGATTTCAAAGATAATCTTGCAGTCTCTCTTTTTGTAGCTATATTTTTATCCCCTCCTTGGCGTCTTCCATGTACCTGATGGTCATTTACCATATCTCTGGTGCATGCATACCTTGATTTGTTCAAGATTGCAGAATTGTGTGTCAGTGAGGATCTTAACGCAGAAAAACAACAAATCTTCATTCAAATTGGTGTTCCTTGGAAATGATTTTTCAAATTGTCTGCAGTGACTGTTGGGCTTGGGGACGACGAGTCAATGACATGCCCTTTGAACCTACAAAACGAAATGAAGGAATATGTATTGAAACATGCGTACGTCTCCTCTGTTTGTCGACTCTCGAAGGATGAAGAGACGCTCTTGTGCTATTTTATTTTAGTGTTTTATGAGGCTGAGGGAAGAGGCTGAGGGAAGTTGCTACGAAGGCACTTATGATGCCAAATGATAAACAAATGACATGACACAAAATCTCAATCTTTTCCACTTTCTGGCATTTCCAATTGAATTTGATTACGAGTACATAGTACATTAAGAGACAGCCATTGTTTTTGTACACCTACCTACCTTCCGTGTACCCTAGCACTCAACAATCCCTGTTCGCTAAATTCCATCAATTGGAAATGTTTCTCCAGTGCATATTGCATTGTGGACCTGGACAGTAAAAGCTTAGATTTCGCCTCCATATCCTGGGACGTGCGGAGATAGCTTTCGATGTTATTCCACAAAATATCAATCTTCTCGTATGGTACAAAATCAATGTTTCCCTTTTCTGGCAACCGTGCTGTCGCTGCATTTTTTCTCATAATTTCGTCTCCGCGCAACACAGAAGTGACTAATTCGCACCCATCGACATATAACCCGTAATTGATGTAAAGTTTCAAAAGGGCAGTCGGATTTCCACCGTTCTTGGCAAATAAGCCTGTATCCGAGGAATATGTATTTCCCTGAATTAAAATTGTCAACCAAGAAGGCAATTTAGCTCGTCCATGATCGAGATCTAATAGCTCTGCAGCAAGATCAATTGCGATGGAGTTCGCCTCTGCAGCAAAGGATTCGGTGTATAGCCTGAGAAGATCAATTGCAAGTGCACCTCTCTGAGCTGAATTATGAGCTCCTTCGCTTTGCCAAGAATCACGTGGACGAGACAAGCGACCATCGCCTGTAAGAAGACGAAGCTGATCCCTAGTTGGTCTTGCCTGAAGCTCAAAATCAGCAGCATTCACGTCAATGGCTGCAAGAGGTATTGATAAAGCCACAACTACTGGCGCCAAGGACTTGCACAGCATATGGCTCATGGCATCAATGAATACATCCTGACCTTGCGGTTTCGCACCATCCTTATTTTCCTTTTTACAGTGAGAGAAGGATATTGCGTGTTCGAAATAACCAAGACGAGGTAATGCATCAATTATTGCGGTATCAGATGAATGCAAAATATCTACAAGATTTTCTGGTGATAAGGCATCTTTCTGAAGAGTTTGTAGGGCAACCATTCTCTTTGCGCGAAGAAGTAAATCTTTCGCTGTGTATAGTCTACATATGCGATTCATTGTGTGACCGCAAGGAGAATTCTTGGCATTCATTGCCACGCCTTCGTCGCATTCAATTGATATTTTTGCCGAAAGATCTTCTTCACTAGCTTTGCTGTGATTTTCATTCAAAAGAACCTGCGCTGTAACAAGTTCACCACTGACTATGTAACGCTGGTCGGGATTATTGACGAGCTGAATTAGCTGAGCTGAAGTGACAGCCGCAAGAACTAATTCCTCCATAATTTGATTGTTGACCTCTTTTCGTTCAGGAGATGGCATGCATTCAGTATCGACGAAATTCTCGCTGTAAGGTAATCTGTGAAGAGATAGTGCTCCAAGGAAATCGAGAGCTTGGCAGCTACGTCTCCAATCGCCATAACCTGCATGTAAAGCAAATAGGCAACCCCTATAGTCAACCTTTGCTGGAGCAAATCTACTAGACGTTATGTCACTAGCCGCTTCTTGTGAAGCCTCGACGAGGGCTGCTGCTGCAACCTCGTATAAATCCATGTCTTTATGACCGTCCTCCCCCTTCACAGTGTAAAAGATCATTTTGTCCAGCAAGAGCCCTATATTTCCTGCATCAACCATAGCAATGACCAATCTCCTGAAGTTCTTAATCTGTCGCTCTTTCACTGGATTCGAAAGACAAGCTTCAAATGCATCTTCCCAACAGTGCCCTTGAAGAGCATATCGGAAAATAGCAGACCATAGTGCTGGATACTCTATCATTAGATTGTAGTCAGTGGCATTGGTATGGTTTTGAATTTCGTCTATAACATCATTGACTGCTGCATTTAAAACTTTGGCGAAAGATCCTTTTAGTGCTGGATATGTCACCATAGCACAATTTCTCTCTAACACCTTTACTCTTGCAACTAAGGTTGATACAAGAAGCAACACACTCGCTGAGTGACGAAGGATTGATATTGGATCTTCCCCAGACTTCCTGAGGCTAGCAATGATCATACTGATAACATCTGTTTTCAGGTTGTACGAAGCCATCACCCATGGACGTAAAAGCATCTTGATCTTTTCCATGCTTACAATATTGATGACATCATCATGCTGCACAGGTGTAGAGGTTTTATCGAAAATGTCTTGAATAACATCAACAATAGCTGTGTCAAGAAAATTTTCTGAGGCGGTATCGGAAGAGATTGTCTGGTCTGGCAGGTCATTCAGAGTGTTGAGGAATATTCCTATAGACTTCCGATCTGACCTCACACAAGCTCCGATCTTCAAAAGTGTAGAAGCATGATCTTGCAACTCAGTTGCCTTTTGGAGACTAAGCAAATTATCCTTGAAGAGCATAAATATTTCAGACAACAAGAAATGTGCAGCTTCGTTGCATCTATTCTTATGCAAAGGACCATCTGCTGGAAATGCAACCATCGGGGCTAAGAGCCGCAGGGAAATCCTACAGGTGTCGATTGAGCATTCTGGTTCAACGATACCCAACTCTGCGAAACCCTCTAAACATTGATTGAATGCAAGTCGAATAAAGGCCTTCGACGCTTTAATCGTTGATTGCGAAAGCGAAATATTACCTGTTGTGGTCTTGCGCTGCTTGGATAATGCTGAAAAGAGAAAAGACGTTTTCTTTCCTTTCCGTTTTTTCGTGAATGATGAAGTGATTGGTCCCAAAACATCAGATGATCGGAAAGCAACTTGTGGAGGAGTTTTTATTGAAGCACTTGCCGTGCTTGATCCAGCAGGAGCCAATGTTTGAACACATGCCCATGTCACTCCGACTGTATGTAAATAAGACAATAACGACGTCCTTTCCTGATCGACAGTGAATGACCTGTAACCGTTATCTCCCAGGGCAATTATACAGATATAACGTGCCAAAGCTAAACGCCGGCATACTGCAACATATTGCGTCGACAATCTTACGGCATTGGGAATTATTACTGAAGGTAAATTTGAGGCGCTGCCTTTGGTATCAATTTCCACATCAGCTCCATCATAACGAAAAATTGAATCTAGCGGCGACGAAAGCCATGAATTCACATCTTGGTCGGTCATTGTGTTGAGAATGATCAGCAATTTTGAATAAAACCCATCCCAACCAGTAACATTAATGTTTGAAACAACATTATTTACCAATTCAATCAAGCCGTGCACATCATCAGCATAAAGCAGCTTTGCTTTTGAGATAATCTGCCATACTTTGGCCTCGAATCCGACTAGAAGTTCGGCATTGATATCTTCAATACGACAAAGCATCGAAGACATCATAGAGTCCAGCTTAACATGGGCCAAATTACCACTGTTTATATTTGATGCGACAATCATAGTTGTGATGCCACCTCTCACCAAAAGGTCAATATCATTTGAATTTGATCGAGGCAGACTTAGAAAACCTATAGGTGAAAGCAATTGAGCTTCCCCATGACTAATGGCTACCATTAATTTCTTCCACCGCAATTGATGTTCTTCAATTTGTCTAGTCATGCTGTCAGATTGGGTGAAGATGTCATCGTCAGTGTCATCTCTTATTTCCGGTGTTGAAGATTGGCCCATTTCCATCGTTTTGCAAAAATCACTGTAGATAGACGATACAGGTATTGGGTCACTAACACTGTACGAAGAAATGGACGGATGCAGCTGCTTTGAAGTGGTCTGTCCATTGTGAGATTTTGATCTAGCTTCATCAAACAGTAACCACTTTCTCATCATAATAGCAGTTTCGAGTTCTACGGATTTCATACCGAGCTCGCGTTGACTATCATTGTTAAAGCAAAATGGCGGAATCACTTGCCGTAGTGCCCTCCTGATAGTACCATCAGTTGCTTTATTCATTCCCACAGATTGGACTGAACCAGACCTGAAAATTCTTTGCAAATACAATCTATCAAGATTACAAAAAATGGCGTCGATATTTTCTACATCTCTATGCTCCACGATAGACAATTCATTTTCAACCATCAAGCTGCAACGATGAACGTTTTTTGCACGTTCTTTTTCTGCAATAGAGTCAAACGAGTTGGACCAAAGCGAATGAGCAAGTGTCAGTGACTTGGATTTGTAAATTGCAATCATCGCCTTCCGCTCAGGATTATTACAAAAGGACGCATAAATAGACTCTCCATATGTCAGCACTTTTTCAGGAAAGCAACTGAAGAGACTTCTCATTTCCCACCCGTCCTCCACTTTCACAAAGTCCATCGCCTTCAATGAATCCACAAAGTTTGGCACTTCTAATGCTAACCTTTCAATAGATGTCAAAGATGCACCAATCACGCCACTTAGAGCGCTGAGATGTAGTGGACTACAAGTCTTATTAACGCCTAAAGTCTCGGATATTCTGATACCCACGATTATCAGAAACTTGACATCCCCATCATTTGTAGTATTGCAGCGCCCATCAATTAGAAGCGAATCGTTTGAAGAGCTCCACATATGTGGCAAAGGTAAGTTAGCCCCGCCCTTGGCATCCTCTATACCATACAAATTATACAATTGCTTCGGATATGTAAACTTTTGGTTTTGCAATGAAACAGTCCACATTCTTATGGTTCCATCAGAATGTATTGAACACACAACCTTGCCAATTGGATTTTCCACTTCTTCTTCGCCAAGGTCTGCATCGTCCGTACTAGTGTGATTGAAAACACAGAGTGCAGCAGTGCTTGCCATCTTACTACTTTCCTCTGCAAACTCGTCATGCGCATCGTGGTCTGACCTCCCCACCAAAATCCCCTTGGCAGACTTTAGCACCCTACTAATAGATTTGCGACGATTGTAGAGACACGATTCTTTACTCCAGGCTGATACCTTTCGATGTGTCAAGTTCAGGCATAGAATAAAGGGCGTTATGGCGAGTACTAGTCTCTGCGAATCAATAGCAATGACTTGTGTAGAAGTAATGCTGGATCGATTGTGCGGGTGAATGTTCTGCGAAGATAAAATGGGCTTTGTTTCAATATGCTGACAAGATTTAGGAAGAAGACTTTCATACTTGAGCTCTAAGCAGAGAACATTTGCCTGTGAATCCACCATTAAAATCTTGAAGCGTTGCTCGTGAGAAGTAATTTCCATCTCGTCATCCTTTTCCGCGGACGTTTCGTAAAAAATGACAGTCTTCACAACATCTCTCATGATATTTGCATCCAAATGCGCAAGATCAAATTCCACCATTGCCATCTCATCTCCGTCAACTTTCACGACTGATAATACGTAAGGCTCTTCAGCGCATGCAACAGTGCGAACGACAACTTGGTTGTGATGGTGAGCTGCGAAGCAACCTTCAATGCGGTTTTGCCACTCGTCCTTGTTCCCATTCCAGAATGGAGAAGGACTGTTCTCGTCTTGTCTTTTGCACTTTGAAAATGTTAGATCATTCTGTAGTTTGTAGCGAGTAGCAATAGCGTTGTGCTCCTCCGTAATGAGTGGGACCTCGGTTAGAGTGATGTTTGACATTCCTGTTAGTCAAGACTGATGATATAATATATACTATTACTCGGCACCCTATAGAAGATTCGGTTCGTGCAGTTTACCAAATTTTGAAAATAAAGTTAGCGGCAGCTGTATGTAGGTGTAACCTGGATGATGTGGAATCCAATTGTAGATGTCAGATTGTAGGTAGCAGCGGTAGCACAGATTACAGATAGTAGAGCAATGTTAGCGTTATGTGTTATGAGTTGTCATGAGGTGTGAACTCCTCCGACGACCGACGACGCTACGACGCTTCAAACTCCATCTCACCAGATCTCACCCCAACACGACAGAGAAAGAAAGAGGAAGAGAGCTGGAAATCCCAATCCTACAATACTCGATTCGAGAGCCACTCATTTCAAGATTGTGCACAAAAACAACAAACCATTCGTTTTCCCTCTTCCTTCGCGAAACGAAGTGAAAGTATCAGGTCGCAGACTAAAATTACAATAAGGTATTCAATAGCAGGAATTCATTCAAGGACATCAACAGTAATCTTAAAATAACACCTTTCGAAAATGGTAGCAGAAACAATTGCTAATAGACTGCCGGTTGATACCGAGCTCCTGAACAAAGCTATGACAGCTATCATCAAACATCACA
>Ga0306864_1000084_pt1:17500-43073 | contig 43073 bp, 34 predicted proteins | sample AntRauTorckE5430_FD_190448 | JGI IMG/M metagenome (GOLD analysis project Ga0306864, IMG submission 190448) | Saline lake microbial communities from Rauer Islands, Antarctica - Metagenome Torckler E5 #430 (v2) (version 2) | ecosystem: Environmental > Aquatic > Non-marine Saline and...
GCTAACATTGTGTCGACCTTCGCTGGAGGATACTTGAGATAATCTTCCATATTCTTTTTTGAGAATTGGTATTTTGAATACATCATGAAGAAGTCCTCGTATTTGGCAAAGAACACATCCTTCACATCCTTAATAAGCTTTTCGCGCAGCTTGGGGTCGATGATAGTTAGATCCTTGTGCAACGAATACGTGTTCTCAAATTCTTCATTGAACCCACTAAAGCGAGATTTCAGAAGTCGACCACTTTCCAAAGTCAATAATTTTTGCTCCTGATTGCTGTAGGTCAGAGAAGCGCTTTCTACAGTTGTTAGGTGACGGTTAAGAACATGCCAGTCCTGGAGATATTTTTTCTTTGAATGATCAAAAAGTTTGTTGACTTGATCAGAAAACCATTCCCCACTGATTTTGTAATCACTGCCTTCAACTTCGTCGTCCTTGTTGCGAATAATATGAGAAGTAGATTCCAAGGCGTAGCTATATCTTAATTGTTCAGACAAATAAAATGTATTATTCATCAGAAATAAAAAAGACTTGGACTGTGCAACTGGGTCCAAGTCTTTCGTGTAGGCCATCGCTTTTGCTTGGAGATTTGCAAGAAGTGACATAACGAGATACCGAACATAAAAATCCATTTCACCAGCCGCATCTCCAATTTTAGGATCCCATGGAAGGGGCCTTCACAAATAATATTACAAATTAGTTGGATAGACAGAGACAAACCTTTTATCAAAAACATGTGAGTGCAAAAATCTCACCTTCTTTTTGTCACACTCTTATAAGCATTCACAAATGGAGAGACTATACGGATGGCTCTCACAACATCAGAGCTTATGGCAGCTACTCTTGCATCTTTCGGCCTGAACTTTTCGCCGTCTATAGGATCTTTTTTCACAGCAATAGCCAAGTTTTCCAATGCTTTTCCAGCATTCTTGACAGTCATGCGATGAATAGCAATGCATAGGTTGGAAGCTAACGATGCTGAATTTTCCTTGCTCATGATAGATCCTGCCGAGGAAACTGCAGACCGCAGTTGCATCTTGTCCGAGGCCATTTCACAAAGTTTTGCCAGAGATGGTCCAAGCATACGCACTGCATCCAAGATACGTAATCCAGCAGCTGCTGCAGATGCCGCGAAACGTACAGAAGGAGTGACAGATGTGCTTGTTCCATCAGAAGTGGAATCTCCATCAAGACCTGTTCCTTCATTTAGAGCTGTGGAATTTGCTACTGGATTTCTCAATGAAGCATCCTTCACAAAAAAAAGTTCAATGATATCTAGAATTCTGTCTATGATGACGCCACAAACGCTTGAATATGAAGCAACGAGCGCGTATTTGTACTCCAAAGGAATCTGTAATGTATCATGTGTGTGTGATGATGTAGGAGAGACGACACATCTGTAAATAGATTTTTCACCCGCGACAATAACCATTGCATGCTCTAAGCACCTAACAGCGTCTCGTGCCGAAGAATCAAGCTCCCCAGACTCAACATCTCCACCAGTGGAAACACGCCTGTCCCATTCTTTTTTCCTTTCAGATCTGAGATTCTTGTAGAAGAGTTGCATTGACTGATAGGCCACAGATCTCCTGGCCTCGGCATATGCATCCAAGTGGGGATAGCCGGTCTCAAGGTTTTTCATCGTGAGTTTGGTGTAGTGACCGGATCCGATTTTCTCAGTTCGTGTAAGCTTTCCGGCTGCTGCCTGATACTTGGATAGCGCTTTCATTATATCCTCTGGCGTTGGTTTTGTCACTGGATTCAAAAAGTAGCCATTGCCCCCCAAGCATTCAAACATAGCCCGAAGTTCGCGAACTGTGCGTGTATCCAGGGGCAGGGATTCTTCGTACTCTCCCACTGGCAATAAGTGTCAGATTGAAATTTTAATGCTAGGACTACTTTTGTCATATATAGATATATCTCGAAGAACTTACCAGATTTCATCAGATCTCTGTTTTGAAGGGCTTGCGCAAGACGCTCTCTTGTATCTTTCGCTGATTCTTGCGCATGAGGATTTACTGCCCCTCCACCTTGTCTTGTTCCAAACGTGGTATTCGTAGCAATTGTACTCGCACCTCGAGTGTCGACTGTGGCATCGTCGACATTTCTTTTCAATGCCCACCCCCTTTTCATCCTTATTGCCGGACCCGCACTGATCAAATGAAATTTGATCAGCATGCACATCCCATCAGCACCTAGTTGATGCACGCGCTGCAATCCAGTCAACGCTGTCTTGGACGCATTCCATCTAGGGCGTTTTTGAAAATATATGTGAGCGTCTCGGATAATCTCGAGACTGTCTGCAGCAGCGTAAACGTCTTGTTCAGTGAGGCCGATGACTGTTCCATTCAGTGTTGCTAACGTCATTGTATCGTCATCGTGAAAATAACGCTTGCCGTCAATCAGGCTAACTGTATCATCGGGAACATTATAAATGTTGTTCGTGTGATCCCTTCTTTCGCGAGTTTCCGCTGCTTCCTTTGCCCCCCGGTATAGCCTCTCAATGCTGGGCTCACAATCTACAACTGTGTCAAACTTTTCACGTGAATCTCGGAGCAAGGCGAGGGTAGAAGTAAGGTTTGTGGATGCTTGTGTTAACGACGATGAGGTTTCAGATGCAGGTGTTGTGAGCGTTGAAAGATGCCGCGTCCTTCGAGATAGGGAATGAGACGTTGCCAGAGCTTGGGTTGTCGTTGAAGTAAGCGTAGTAAAGGCATCCTCCAATTGGGAAATCGACGTAGCCATTTTTCTCGTTTATTAATTTGGTGGTATGCAAAGTTTAGTAATTAAGTTCCAAGTTTAGTTGTTCGCCTGATGAGTTACTATCTTATATCTTACTCGTACCTCGTATCTTACCGCTTACCGGTCCCCCCCCCCCCGGTCACAACAGACAACAACAACAACATTAAATGCGATTTTCTGCTAACTTCCGTTTTTAAAACAAAGCATGTAAATATTTAACATTTAACTGTATTTAACCGTTTTTATGAAACAAGTGCTCAACCATCAACCAGGCTCAACCTTGCGATTGCGACTTGCTCAACTACACAGCATGATTTTCAATTCAAGTGCCAAACAACATCAAACTTTTACAAGTTTTGTATTGTGATATTGACAAGTTGAATATTGAGTACAACGATGATGCCTACAATTCTCTCTTTTCTGCCCATTCCTTGTCTGCAAAGCAAGTAAGTCCTTATTGCAAAAGATTGATTAACATGTTTCTGTTACTTTTTGAATACGATAATTCTTGATAATGTTGCGTCTCAGCGCTTTGAAATAAATCATGATTTGGGCAGTAAAACACATGCGTGTTTTTCACCTCCTCCGCCATCAACCACAAGTATGTGGATGTGCCAACTGTATGCTCCTTCTTGTATTCCAGACAAAATAGCATGGTCTGGTATGTTTAAAAGTGGATCCAAGAATATATCACCAAAGCTACCCATGTGCGAAACTGCACAAATCTCGGGAACATCAACGGAAAGCTTAACCCCGTCCCAGACTAGCTCATATATTGATATAGGTCTCCTTAAAACGTTAGATAGAACAGTAAGCTCAGTTCCACCGCCCTGTAATGTTCCATTTCGCAAGAGTTGTAAGTATTCTTCCTCTTTTATCTGTTCATTCTTTGCTGCTGATCCGAGTAAATCGCATGCTCGGACAATTCTCTGACCTTCAATGTGTAGGGTCCCTTTTGCCGACAACACTTGAGCAACTACTTCTCTAGTTTCGCGTGCGACGGCACGAAGTAAAGCGTTGTTCCCCCCCAAACCTAGACTAGTTGATGCTGCCAGTGCAACAGCCTGAAACATGCAGTCTCCTTCTCCTGGCACGTTTCGCATTGTAAACTCAAGATTTGGCTGTGTTCCATTTTTTCCATCATTTTGACAATAAAAAGAGGATGGTCTGATGCAAACATTGTTTGGAGCAAAGGAAAATTGGTGAAAAGGAACCGTCTGTTGAGCGCTGAACGACGCGGCCTTGGATATCAGCAGAACACAGTATGTTAGAGCACAGAGGGCTTTCAGAATGATGCCAATCATTGCTCTCTATGAAGTAAGTGGTGATGTTGTTTCTATATTATTTAATCCACGTCGTGACTCCTCTATCCTCTAGATATGCTACGACTCGTATCCTTGCTGTGAATTCTTCGCTTTGAGTTGGGTCTTGGGGCTTGGGCTTTGGGCTGGCTTGGGGTGCAGTTTTTCTCTACAACCAGCAGCTTGTTTAGTAGGTTTTCTACTGCTACTAGATTACAGGGTAAGTACATGTCGCATGATGTACTTACGTAGCTACGATAAAGGATCAAGGGTTTGGGTAAATTGAGGTAAATTGGTGTTTTCTCGTTACTACTTTCCCTTCTTATCTTTTTGTCTGACAGGCCCGTCTGGCCGTGCATCTTGTTGGACGAATTATTTGGAGAACCCGAGTAATAACAACTTTTAACGACCAACGCTCACCGCTCACCTCTCACCTCTCACCTCACTAGCGACTAGCTGTGTCGAAAAGATCATATCTTTCCGATAACGATTGCATCAAGATGGATCCAACTATGAACCCAAGGCCAGACAATGTTGAAAGGGCCATTGATGATTTGTGGATAAATTCTATGCAAGATTTCAGCAATTTACATTCAGGTAAGAAGGCAGGATAATATATTATCCCAGATCTCAGCACCACTGACAATTCTGATGACACTTCTTCCTTTCCTTACAACAGAGAAAACGAATTGGAAACAGCAAACACTTCCTTTAGCCAGAATCAAGAAGATAATGAAGAGCGATGAAGTCGTATATGCAGAGTTGGAGAAAGAGATCAACAACCTTGAAAATGGCGAAGCTCCCACTCAGAACCCCAGATTTATGATAGCAGGGGAGGCGCCTATTTTACTTGGCAAAGCTTGTGAAATGTTGGTTAAAGAATTAAGCATCCGTGCCTGGAAACATACAGAAAGAAATAGACGAAGAACCCTCCAAAAACAGGATGTTCATGCCGCGGTAGGAGAAAGTGAGGTATATGATTTCCTAATCGATATTGTTCCTAGAGTTCAAATGCAGCCAGCCGTCAAAGGTTTTACCCCGCCTATTCCTTCAACACAACAAGAACAAGTTCAACAAGCGAGCCACCTTACATCATCAGTTGTCAACGAAATACCCACTATAAATCACGCGTTACAGGTGCATGCTCCAACATCGACAGCTACCACACTGGGGGCTCAGTCGCAGCTCCAGCAAATGATGCCTCACGCACAAATGCAGGTTCAGAATGCATCACATCAATCGCAGCTCCAACAAATGACACCACAAGGACAAATACAGCAAAATGCACCCCATCAGTCTCAGCTACAGCAAATGAATCCTCAAGCGAATGCAACGCACCAATCGCAGCTCCAGCAAATGACGCCACAAGCGCAAATACAGGCTCAGAATTCATCGCATCAGTCTCAGATCCAACAAATGATGCCTCAAGCGCAGATACAGGCTCAGACTACATCACATCAGTCGCAGCTGCAGCAAATGATGCCTCAAGCACAATTACAAGCTCAGTATACAATAATGCAGCAGCATCAGCAGCATGATACAGGAAATCATCACTATCAACAACAGCAATACGTTGGGCGCACTCACAATATTGAAGGGAATTCAAAATCCTAGCAAATCGTAACAAGATAAAGGTCAACTTGGAGGGAATATCAAGTTACTGCATCTATTTTGCACCAAGTCTGTGTGATTAGATGCTCACATCGTACCATTACCATGGTACATAAGTACATGTTTACATCAGCGCCATAGTTTATTATATTATTTAACATTCTTTTAATCACTGAACATGATATTATAACTATGACCAATGCACAAATCAATGACAATGTATTCATTCTTCTTCTGACGTACAATTCGAATCTCATGGACAACTTTGACTTCTGCTGAGTTTTGGTTCGAAATATATCAGTAAACTTATACGCCAAAGAAACCGTTGAATAGAAGTACCGCATTTCGCTCCTGTGCAGTTTGTGCGGACCCCTTCGCCTCCAATAGATCGTGCGGGCTTTTAAGCGCATTGACCCCAGTTTGACGATCAGTTACACGAGTCCCTCTTTCGGGGGCGCGTTGGTGGGGACCTCTTCTTGTACCCTGCGACGGTCCATCATACTGAATAACAGCAAAATAGATACTGTCAGCAAATTCCATATGAAAAAGGAGGATCTCGATACTTGATTTCAAACTTACTCTTCGCTGGTATGCTCGTTGGATTTCTTTTTCTTTTGCATAGACAAGATCCCACAATTTCCTATTGGTAGTCTGTTCTGCTTGTAAGGACTTTTGAAAGTCATCTCTCTCTTTGCTCAATTGTTGACACTTTTCATCCCATAATTTCTCTTGCTCCTCAATCGTCTCTTCAAGCTCAATTCTTTCTTTGGTCTGATACTCAAGTCTGTCTTCCATTTCAATGTTGGTGTTTTTGAGTTCCACGATCTCTCTATTCTGCTTCTCAATAATTTTTGTGAACTCGCGGAAATCTTGTACTTCGCCATCCAATAGACGATCCAAGAGAAGTGTTCTTGTATTATCTGCAGTGTGCATACGTTCTGGATTCTGAGTAGGGTTTTGACCATTTCGTGATCCTCTTTGTTTTATTGGTGTTTCCCCATTTGACGATGCGATGCTCGACCGGTGTGTTTGCTGCCTCTTTTGAACATTGTTGTATGCGTATGATTGTTGCCTATTTACAGGGCCACGGGAATTGGAATGCATGTTTTGAGATAAATTGACGGAAGCCATATTGATTGCTTGATTTTCAGATATATCTGGGAATTGGCACTGACGTTCAAGCCTTGCCTTTTCTTCCTTTTGTAACCTAATCTGTCCCACTCTTGCTTGCTGGGCGCGAAGATCTGCCTCTTTACTACGCTTGCGACTACGCTCAAGCTCTTGCTGTCTGATAATTTCTTTTCTCTGGCGCTCTTCTTCCTTTTTCTGTTTCTCAACAATTTGTTGTTGCCGCCGTTCTTCTTTTACCTTGAGAAGGTGATCTTCGTGAAGGCGCTGTTGTTGTTGTTTATCAATCAATTGTTTTCGCTGAAGTTCCTGCAATCTCTCTTCTTCTTCCAGACGCAGCTGTTGTTCGACTATCAACCTCTCTTCAACTTTTAGACGCTCTTCCTCGTGCTCACTTGTAACTGCACCTTCACGATCTTTTCTAGCAGTCTTCAGCTTTTGCTGTTGTGCAGCCAAGAGAAAACCTTCACTTGAGAAATCTTCTTTGGAACACGGTCCAAATTCAGTGCTTGCAGCCCTGCCACTTTCCCTGTCACGCCTTTCACCAGCAATGGGGAATTCGTGCACGGAAGGAGTCTCAGTGGAGTATTGAACACTAATGATGGCTTTGTCTGAAGTATGATTGGGACAAGCAATAACTTGCGAGACCGTGCTTTCTTGAATGTCTTTTTGGTGAGTAGACTCAGAAGTTATCTCCTCACTAGTCTTAAAAGATATATTGCTGTTATCAACAGCAGTCTCCTCCTTAGCTAGTTCTGTTATGTAGGCTGCAGTGCAAGTCGCTTTCATTCAATGAAATACTTTTCTGAGTGCACATATGGTACTAGACTATCTAGAGCAACTTATTGTTTAAGTGGTCCTTTAATTAAGATAGCAGATTTGAGATTTCAGTGTGTATCAACAGAAGAATATCAGATATTCAGCATGTCGCATGAAGCATGAACTCCCTTCTCCCTTTCACTTTTCACAACAATGGATCTCCAAAAATTGCACCAAAATAGCTGCAAAATAGACCAAAATACGGCAGTGGTCGTCCCTCCCTCCTTCCTAAAACAATTTTCGTTCAGGCCCGCGCGGGCGGGGAGCAACAGTAAACAACATTGTAACGGTCGTCAATCATGTAGCATGGGCGTTAAAAGAATAATAAGAGCCTGTAAGAGCTCCCAAAAAGCCAAGAACCAGGCTGAGCCAGGTCAAGGGGGGCAGATATCACCCCCTCCCGCCAAAATTTCAATTTGCAACTGATGTCTGCTATTAATTCTATCGAATAGAGGCTTGAAATAGACTCAACGCTCGCTGGCAACAAACATTTTAATAGCTATTTGCATTTAAAATGTGGAAACTACTCTGTTCACAATTCACAATCTTGTAATTTTGTTCCAGTTCAATTGCAGCTGTATCAACGTAGCGGAATATGCAGCTTACATTGCGTTCTAAAAACAGGGCTTCGCCATCAAATATTTTCTGTACCGATAGTTATAGATCTGGAGGTGCTGCAACACTTTCAGCAGTATCTGCAAGGTCTAAAGTTGAACGGTCCTCTTCAAAGTATCTCCATGAACTCATGTACGATAGTAGATGGAACGATGCGACTGATTATGTCAACCAGAATGGAAAACTCGCATCGAAATATAGAAGGTATCCTCAATTTATGAACAACAAGGAGGATTCCTTTGTATTGCCTATTCACGTTGCTTTAACCAAGGCAGATGTGACTATTGAATTTATCGAGGCTTTAATTTTCGCATACCCCAACTCTTTAAAGAAACGAGAAAGTTCACAGCACAAAAATTGTCTTCATATCGCAATAAAGAGTCGCGTTCCAGATAATATTATTTTATATCTGATTCGCGCATATCCTGAAGGAGGAAAACTACAAGATTTAATGGGGAGAATTCCGTTGCACTACTCTATTTCCAATCTCCGTTCGTTATCTCTAATTTCAACACTTATTGCTGTTTGCCCTCGTTCAATTCGGGCACAGGATAAAATGGGGTGGAGTCCTCTACATGTTGCTGCAGATACGCTCTCCTCTTTGGATGTGATAAAATTACTTTCGTCCAAATCACAAGAAACAATTTTTTTGACGACGATGAGAGGGAGAACACCTTTGGTTGTCGCAAAAGAATCAGATAGCAAGAACAAACAAGAAATTGTTGATTTCCTTCAAAATGCTCAAAAGAAATTAGAAAGTCTACCTGTTTTCAAAAATTTTAGAAATGCTGAGAAGAATGGCAAAAACATTTTTGCAATTATGTCAGAAGCGTACCTGGCTTAACATGACCTCGATTGAGATATTTTGAATAGCGCTGTGGGAGCATCCGTAAAGGATCGATAATCGGTTAAGATACAATTTTGGTTGGATTGCTAATTTTATGTTTACGATTTTTAAACTGAGGACCCTACTGTTTCCTTGCATCGGCAACTGTTCCAACTTTAGCTTGCCGTCCGAGATCTCTGTCCTCGTTTTCAATGCCATATCTCCGCGCAATGGCACCAAACCAAGAAAGGCTTTCTACTTTGATTTTTCCAGTAGTTGCAACAGCAAGCAGTGGCAAATCAACTAAATGATCATTCGAGAAATCTTCGCCATCCTCATTTTTTTTCCCACCACTGAATCCCAGCAAAGCTTGTCCAGCTGCGCCTTCAATTCTAATTTTTCCAGAGGACAGCCCTTTTGTTTTCACATCAAACCTGCTGTTGGGTTCAAGACTTTTGTTCTCGATGACACCCTGGACATATTCAACATATCTCATATCGACCGCACGGTGTCCCTTGAAGGCGTCAGTTTCAATTTCAATTCTATATGATCTACCAAATTCATTGCCGTTCATTTCGTCCTTGACTACACTCGGTAGTATTTTGTCTAGACCGTCGTCATGCTTACACAGCGATTGTACCAACTCATTATCATCATCTTCCAACATAAGGTTTGGATCTGTATCGTTTAGAAGTGGAGTAGAGAGCAATCTAATATCTGACTCGATCTTTCGATCCAACGTAACATTTAAATCGCCAAAATCGCTTGTCAAAATGTTAGCCTGGCCAGGTGATAAGCTATCAATGTGCACTTTTGCAGCCAATGATGGAATTGGATCACCACTATAATAAAATTTGTCACCGCCCCCTATCCTCTCTATGGAAACATCAATGCTACCGCTGACGCCTCCAAGGTCTACGTGGCACATTTCTTGACCATTCTTATCCAATGAAGAAGATTCGAATACATGGAAATCAGAAAGAGCTCTAACAGATAAATGGCCGTGATTTGACTTCACTCGAACCTTCTTCGTCATAACAGTTCCGTCATTAGATAATGCATCAGCTGATTTCTTCACAGCTAAATGCACTCCTTCACCTGATTCTGATGCATAAATCGAACTTATATCTATCAAAGCCCCGCTATCGTCTTCGTCAAGTTTTTCTATGTCCGACATCCCACCATCTTCTACCTCAATGTTCGCATTTGATACGTTCAGCATTTTTGCCCGAAGTCTTCCTCCTTTGCCAATAGAAATGGCAAGCTCTTGCGATTCGCAAGCTTTCTTTACAAAAATTGTACCGCTGGTGTTACCCTTGAAGATGGAATCAAGTGTAATTTTGTCCCCTCGGAGTTTATCAAGTAGGATATTTCCACCGCTCGTCATGAATTCGAAACCGTCTTCGCCTTCTAATTTCTTGTTAACTGTGATATCACCACCTCTATGGAGAGTACATCTGATGTTACATTTTTCTGGTATTTCCGCTATCAGAGTTAAACCAGGTCCTGTGTCAGCACACACGTCTTCTTCGTGTACCTTCTGTTCAGTGTGCGTAAGCAAGGAATCTTCTAGATTATTGACTAGTCCAATATTGACATCAATGGTGCTGAGACCTATTTTTTTCCCGTCTCTCGTTTCAATAGACCAATCAAACTTGCTCATCAAGCTTTTCTGTGAAGTTTCCTGCAGTGCAATGTGTCCATCATCTCTCCATTGGGGCAGGAGCAACACATTAACAGGTACTTTCGAGTTGATGATGAGGTGCGAGTTTTGTGAAAGTTTTAAAGGTAGGGACTTTACACGCCTAACCAGTTGGTTCATGTGACTCATTTCTTTGTCTTTTTGTAATATATGTTCTGTGGTCAATCCTTTGCTCGTCTTGATAGTACCTACTTCCTCTATTGTATCTTGTTTCTACGGAATACTACCTATTCGGCAATATGAGCTCTTATGGAGGTATGAGCTTTGAGCAATGAGACATACGGAATTGTTGATTGTGATAATAGTGATTTCGATTGAGCTGGTATGTGTTGGAGAAAAATACTAATGATGAAGAGCTCTCGCGGAAAAAAAATCCAATTGAAATTGGAAATAGGGGTGACAAAGGGTGACAACATGACACCAAGACACGTTGAACGTACTAAAACGCACTTTCCCCGCCAATTATGCATTCAACAAAAATAATGTATTGATTGGATGCATGATATTTTGGATCGGTTCAACACAACTCCAAATACCCAACAAGCTTATTATTAGCAAGGGTATTGTCTTCAATAGCAATAACCTAAGCAACCCACAATTTTAGCATGAGATGTAATAGGTTCGCGCTTGCATGCGCGCTGTCTTTGTGGGAAGCAAGTGGTTTCTCTCCTAGATTTATCAAATATCAACCTGCAGCAGGACATCATAGGTCAAACGTTCGGTATAAAGAGTCCATCGTAGCTCAAATGGCAAGCAGAAAAGATTCTGAATATGTTGACGTTAAGATGGGTGAAATTAGTGCTCGATTTGAGAGAGAAAAAAAATTGGCTGAGATCGAAACTCGTAAACAAGAAATTTTGAGGCAAATTGAACTTGCTGAGAAGGAACGTGCTCAACTTTTGAATGAGGCAAAAAAAGCATCTGCTGCTATAGAAAAAACTACAAAAGGAACTGAGGGGGTAATAATGGCACCTACACGAAAGCAAAACGTAGAAAACATTCTTGAGTCAAAACCAGTTCCTGCTCGTACTGCAGAATTTAAAAAGACTACGATTCCTGAAAACAATGGATCATATCTTCTTGATATGTCCAGTATAAGTGGTCCTGCATCACTATTTGGTGGATTAGTCCTCGCAGCTGCTGGGGTGAGAGTAGCACTTGAAAATCGTGACGAGAAACAAGGAGAGTTGAGACTGAAGACGAAAGAAGGTACCAAGATGAATGGAACTCAGAGTGCGAATAGCACAGAGACTGAAGATTGCACTGAAGTTGTTTCAGACTTTTTCCTAGGTAAAAGAGTAGGCAATATCGGCTTTAGCGACACGAACTCAGCAGAGGAAACACAAGTCACAGAAAACGACAGAAAGTACACTGTCATCAACAAATCCACTCAAGATGAGATAATCAAAATACAACAAAAAAACGAAAGAGAGATTGCACAAGCCAAAATAGAGGATTTGTCAGAAACAAATACAACTGAGGATGCAATTAGCTCAGCTCCCGCAACATCTAGTGACACGATGGTAGTAGAAATGGACGAAGAAACGAATGTGGCATTTGAGGATGCTATAGGCCTTATTCCCCTCGAAGTCGTTGAAGTAGTGAATGAGGCAGCGGAGAATGCTATAGGTCCAGCTCCCTCAAAATCTAGCGATACAGTAGTAGGTATCGACGAAGGAGTGAAAGGGGTAGCTGAGGATGCTATCGGTCTAGCTCCCTCAAAATCTAGCGATGCAGTAGTAGACATCGATGTAGTAATGGAAGAGGTAAAATGTGTAGATAGAGACAAAACAAAACCGGAAGTAGTAGAGGAAATTGTTATAAATAAAGAGAAACTAGTGAATGTTGAGCTAGACGAAACTGTGCTGGATGAAAAGAATGCTACTATTTCTAATTTACGAAGCAGTGCAAGCTCAAGTGGAATGTTTACAGATTCTTTTTCTCCAGTTCCAAAAGCGATATCTGAAGAAAAGAATGTGTCATGTAAAATCAAGGTCCTCGCCGTAGGAAACGGAGGGGCATCTGCTATAGACCGTATGATAGGCGCCGAGCAATCCAAAGAAGTCGAGTTTTGGGCTATTAACACTGATTTGAAAGCGCTTGACGCATCTAAACAGAAAGGAGCTAGGACATTTGCGATTGGGCAGTCAATAACTAACGGAGATGGAGCAAATGGTGATCCCAAAGTAGGAGAAAATGCTGCCAAGGCGTCTTCAACCGAAATCTCGGCCATGATTGATGATGCAAATGTTTGCATTGTAAAATGTGGATTAGGGAGTGGAACAGGAAGTGGAGCCGCTCCAGTGATTTGTAATTTGGCAAAAGAAAGTGGGGCTCTCACAATCGCGGTGGTTACAGAACCATTTCCATTTGAGGGCAAGATGAGATTGAAACAAGCCGTCGAAGCTATTGACCGTCTCTTTGAAGCTGCAGATACTGTCATTGTAATATCAAATTCAAATGTGCTAGAAATTATACCTGAAGACACGTCATTGGAAATGTCTTTCCAAGTTGTTGATGAGTTTGTCAATCAGGTTGTCATTGGTCTTACCAACATGCTGACGAGGACTGGTATATCAACCGTGGATTTTGCTGGTGTTAATGGGGTCTTGAAGAAATGCGGCTTTGCTGTCGTTGGAATGGGAACAGGTTCTGAGAACACAGCTGCAGAAGATGCGACTGTAGCTGCCCTCACCAGCCCCCTCCTAGATGCCCCCCTTGATAAAGCAAGGGGTGTGCTTGTTAATGTCGTTGGAGGAAAATCTCTGTCATTGCAAAAGATTGACCAAGCACTGGAAATTGTGAACGCAAACTTTGCTGAAGACTGCAATATTGTCGTCGGTGCCCAAGTAAACGAAGCATTACCGGAGAGCACAGTATCAGTCACTGTTATAGCAACCTCGTTTGACATCGGAAGTGATGATGATGAGGAAGAGGAAGAGGAGCAATAATTTAGAAGAAGTAGTATTGTATCTTATTGTATGCTATTCTGTGCTATTGTTGCACATGGTACATTCATTGTACCCTTCCTAGAGAGGTTCGTACCTACCTACTTCCAAATCTAGCAGATGATGATATCGCTTCATAGTTGATACAATTAATTGGTTGATAGGAGATAGCTATCGTAATAGGAGGTAATAGGTAATAGGGATAGGAATTAGGAATGAGGATGATGATGAGATGATTTGATTCGGATCACAAACGCCCAGCCGACACGGACTAAAAGGCCTATCATTGGTTGTAAAAAATAAAAATCACAGTTCGTTCACCCACAGCTCACCACGCTCGTTCACCAGTTGATGTTTGTTATTAGTTCGTATCATTGTCAGTTAACTATTCATAGTATGTGCGTTTAGTTAAAATTAGTACGAACTAGCATGTTGGGCAAAGTGTGGCAGTTGGTAAAAACACTCACCATCATACCTAGAGTGAAACAACAGTGTTTCTTATCCTTCATAATTTGGGGGGTGACTAGTATACTAGCCTTTTCCCCTCATTCACAGCACTCTCCACTTTCGATAGGAACTTTACACTGTATTACTAAGCCAAATTTTATCTTACATATGGATGGTAGTCAAAATAGCAACAACAAGAATAGTCCTACGTATCAAACAAAGGTTCAGAACAGAAGGACTTTAGGTTTATCAAAACAAAAGAAGCTAGACGTTCTGAATCTCAAGATTGAGCTGGTAGAACAACAACGAATAGGACTCGCAAAGAAAATTGCTCTAGCTGAACTGGAACGAGATCGCCTTCAACTAGAAGCTCGGAGAATTGTTGTTATAGAAGCATTGAAGGATGGTCCAGGTATTGAAGTGATGTCAATCACGGAGTCGGCCACTGCCAAAGTTAACGCTTATTTAGAGGAATCGAGGAGAGCCGTCACTGCTGTAGAATCAGAAAGATGTAAGCTTCTAGACGAGGCTAAGAAGTGTCTAGTTATAGACGCTGAAAGGAACGAGAGCAAAAATAATTTAGCAAGTGGGGTGAATCCTTCCATTTTGTATTTGGGGGGTGTTTTATTTGCTGCTGTTGGGGCTAGAATGGCTCTTCAAAATCGGGATGAGAAACAGTTGGAGATGAAAAAAGAATTTGTGGATGCTACTGATGTTGATGAGATTGTCGACGAACGTAAAAATGATGAAGAGCGACTGATTGCAGATTGTGATACAGCCAGTGATGACGATTTGAATAATGATCAGAATGTGAAAATAACAGATGAAGAAGCTATGGTTAAAAAAGGTTTAGATGAAAACGGGGGTATTTTGAGTCAAAACAAAACAGATGATCTCGGCTATTTGGTGAATGATCTACAAATTACCTTCGATGAAGCGCAATCAGAAGCAATGCAGCCAAATGAACAAAACAAAAAGAAGCCGTCCGAGACGTCTGAAATTTCGATTTCGTTGGAGGGAAATGTTACAATACCAGAAATTGCTGTGATGAATGGTGGCACCGATAATGAATCTAACAACCAGTCGCCAAATGATCAATTTACGATTGAAACGCTCGACTATGAAGGAGCAGATACTTATTTGCAAAATATTGTTAACATTACTGAAACACCCTTAACAGAAATACCAGATAAAGTCGAATCTCGTTTGGAGCCAATACCAATGAGTAGCCAGAAACGGAAAGAGTTCGGCATTTCATCTATAGATGAACAAAATAAACCTTCAGGGGATTCCAATGCATTCGCATTGTCAGGGTTGGGAAGCCCACGTTGTAACATTAAGGTGCTTGGAGTTGGCAACAGTGGCGGGTACTCCCTGGATCAATTGATAAGCGACGAAACAACCAATGGTGTAGAATTCTGGGCTGTAAATAGTGATACTGCATCACTGGGGGAAGCAATCCAAAAAGGGGCAAAGGTCTGCTTTATTGGCCCTTCTATTACCGAAGGGAAAGGTGCGAATGGATTTCCTGAGATTGGAAAATTCGCTGCAGAGGAGTCTGCAGAAGACATTTATTCGATGGTTGAAGATTCCGATGTATGCATTGTTACTACCGGGCTTGGAAGCGGAACTGGGAGTGGAGCAGCTCCAATCATTTGTAAAGTCGCAAGAGACAGTGGTGCGTTGACGATTGCGGTTGTAACGAAACCGTTTCCATTCGAAGGTAGAAAGAGCATGCGACAAGCCGATGATGCAATTGATCGTCTGAGAGAGTTAGCAGATGCTGTCATTGTAATATCAAATTCAAATGTGCTCAAAATTATCCCTGGTGATATGTCATTGGAAGCATCATTCCGAGTGATCGATGCGATTATTCATCAAGTAATTGTAGGTTTAGTTGACATGCTATCAAATAGAGGTCTATCTATGGTAGATTTTGCTGATGTCAATAGCGTCTTGAAAGATGGTGGTATATCCCTAATGGGCATGGGAACGGGATTAGATAGAAATGCTGCAGAAGATGCAACAATTGCTGCGATGACAAGTCCTCTGCTTGACGCCCCACTGAATGAAGCTTCCGGTGTCCTTGTTAATATTGTTGGAGGGAAATCTTTATCTTTGCAGGAGATTGACAAAGTCATTCGTATTGTCGATGCCAATGTGAATGATGGTGCCAATGTAATTGTTGGTGCGCGTTTGAATTGTGAGGACTTGGCTGATGATGCTGTATCTGTGACAATAATTGCGACATCATTCAAGAAAGGACTCATTACTCGGTACATTAGAGATTACGTGACGGAGGCACCAGCTTAATTTCGTTTGCTGTGATTCACGCTCATCTTTCATTTTACAAGCTACCACAAAGTCTACCTTTGTTATACTTTTCCTGTTCTTCATGAAGAATCGTACAATGGGGTCAAGAGCACTGCGAAAGGAAAGGCGGTTTATCGAAGAAGCACAGATGGAGCAACGACTAGAAACTCGAAAGAGGGAGCAAAGTCAACAAAAGACTTTTTTTGAGAAGAAAGATAGCAAGAATGACATGCCTTTCTTTGATCATATTGAAAATCAGAGTGATGAATTTTGAGAAAGCAATCATTTTCTGAGTGGAGCGAAGGTGTCGTTGCTAAACATTGCTTCATTGCATTGCTATCAATGATGGAAAGTTATCCCATACGATAGTGAAATATCGCGATTCGTTTTTTTTTCATTGCACAGGTTGACGGAGAAACGACAAAATAGCCATCAATGATTAGACAAAATGTTTCATAAACCACGATCAAGCAAATTTAGAAGTATTGGCCTTGTACTCAACAGCAACCTTCACCACTGAGCTACTACTCTTGAACCTTGCTTGAACTGTCACAAGCTGAGAGATAGACACAGAAATGTCAAGTTGATTGAAGAACGTAGGTAAAGCTTGTACAGATAAGAGGAGACTTTTGAAGTGAAGATGGGGTTAATACCTAAACACAAACAGACATGTTCGTTGGTTTTCTATTATCTCGACATGGTGATTGCACATTGCACCCGAAAGAAGATATACTAAAATTAATCACAAAAATTATTCTGTACTTACCTGGAAGTTGATCCATTTTGAAAAGAGAACATTAAGAAGTGGTGTGAAGATATGAAAGACTCTCGCCCAGTTTCTATTTTTAGCAACCAAGTTCTCGTACAAACGAGTGTTTGAGTAGTTTCTCAAGCAATCCCACTGGCTTCTAATGGCTACGAATATGCTACATAGTATATTATAGTATATTATGCTGACTTTGTATCGTAATAGTTTTTGTCTGTTTTTGTCGAACCAATCTGATATTTTGATGCGCGCCATACTATTATCCCAGAAGAAGAGGGATTAACTTCATCAAGTCAGCAAAAGGCCTAGACAAACCACCACCTACATTTTAGTTTCTTCTTATATCTTCTTATATCTTCTTTCTCTCATCAACAACAACGCAGACAATATATCCAACTCTTTCATATAAGTTACTCACAATACTGTGTGCTGTACAACAATAACATGGTCCGATTCATTATCATCGCGTCAGCGGTAATCTATTTCCTTCAGTCTATGTCCTTGGTTGATGGTTTTGTGCCTTTCTCTCCGATAGCACAGAGAAGAGTAAAGAGTGTTGACGCACCAGCGGCACGACTACCTACTGTAGAACAAAGAGCTTTTCCAATTGCATCCGTGAATCTTGGAGTCGACACCACGTCGCTCACTAAATTCTTCTTAGAGACCTTAATCTCCAGCGGTGTACCAGCTGTCTTTGTGATTGTTATCATTGGTTTTGCTGCAAAGTCCATCAAGAATGCCAAGGACACTGGAAAGCAAGGACCCAACGGTGGGCTGTTCGGCAAAACTGCTGTTACTGATCTCTACGATGATCTCTATGGCCCATCTGGCGGTGGACAAAAAGCATTGTTCCCGTTCCAAAGAGGTGCCCAAAAAACTATTCCAAAAAATCTTGGTATTCCCAGCACTGAGTTCCTCAAAATCACAAAGTTGAACTCAAAGTACGAGTCGTTTGATTTCTCCTTAACGGCTGCAACTCAATCGAAGGCAAAGGCTGCTGCGAAGTTCCGTTCTCAAGCATTCAACTCTGCTTTGCAACGCAGTTTTGATTCAAGTATTACTGAATTGAATTCTGCACAAAAGAGCGATCTTCTCACTGAAGAAAAGGCATTTCTAACGCAAGGTTCTGATATTTTGAACAGTATTATTGAATTGCAAAGACAATTGACAGAATTGGTTATTAGTGAAGAAATGAAATCAATGGACGTTGACCTAGGTGAGGTTGATGCCTATGATAAAGATGGAAAGAAAATTGTGGATGCGACCATTGTCAAAGAGGAGAAGGATAGCAAGATCACGGTGAAGGACACAAAAAACAAAAAATCAGACAAGAAAACACTGAACAAGCTGGTGAAAGAAATCCAAAAGTTGAACACAGATTTGTTGAAGTTGGAAATGGAATTTATTCGTGCAGGTAAGGAACTGTATTGGAATGTAGATTTCAGCTCAAATTTGAGGTTATGCATGGTTGAATCTTATCATCTTTTGTTGCCCGATAGTTGTGGAGATCATGGGATCTGACCGAGCAAATGCAATCAGAGCGGCCATCCTTGGAAATATTAATGGAGGAGGAGCAGGTGTAGCTGGTGGGCTAATCAAAAGTCTTCAGGACAGACCACTTTCAGCTATTTTGAAAACAATTGGATATAGTGATGATGGAGAATCATCATCTCGAAACCTATTTGTTACCGACTTCCCAGGAGATGTGAGCGCTTCACAGGTAGCGACCTTGAGAGAAGAAGTAACAGCAATAATCCGTGCTGCGAAGCCGGGAGATGAAGCTCTTTTGACACTGCAAACTGGAGGAGGGACCGTGACTGGGTACGGTCTTGCAGCTGCACAGCTACAACGTTTCAAGAAACACGGTATGAAATTGACAATCTGTGTGGAGCAAGTCGCAGCTTCTGGTGGATACATGATGAGCTGCGTTGGGGACAGAATCATTGCATCTCCCTTCGCTGTTCTTGGAAGCATCGGAGTAATCAGCGATTTGCCAAATGTTTACGAGCGTTTGAAGAGAGAAGGAATGTAAGTGGTTTCATCATTCAAATAGAAATGTGCAGTTTTGTTTGTCTACTGAATGAAAAGAATGCTAACAGGTTCTTTTTGTAGTGAATTTCAAACCGTCACCGCGGGCAAATACAAGAGAACACTAACTCCGACCAAGAAGGTCACGGACGAAGACCTTGCAAAATCGAAGGAAGATATTGAACAGATTTTAAAACTGTTTAAAGCATTTGTAAAGGACAATCGTCCATCCCTTGATATTGACAAAGTGGCAACGGGGGAAACATGGTTTGGTGACGATGCGTTGGAAAAAGGATTATGTGATGAGCTCGGGACTGTAGATGATGTGTTGTGCCAGTTCGTGGACGATGGATATAACGTATATCAAGTCGCCTATGATCCCACAGTTTCGGATAGCCCTTTGGCTGGACTTTTGCCTATTGGTGCTGACAATGCTGGTACCAAAAGCAGTGGTCTTGTGAAAAGTATGACTCGTTGGGTTGTTGGAAATATAGGTTCTGCTGTCAGAGAAGAGTTTGCAAACGATTTCCAGTCAAAGTCGGGCAGCAATGTCGAAGAACGATACATGGTCAAAGACCCAAGGGACTCTTCTGATAACATCAAGTTTTAGATAAACTCATTTAATAAAATAGTCCGAGCTCCACGATGCGAAGGCAATATTATCTATTTTTTTTGAATGTTTGACCTTTTCATCCCCAATCAGTTGATAATATTGCAACACTTCCAGTGTCTTCCGACTAATAAACACAGTTAAAAGGAGCATAATATCTCAAAATATGTGGTAAGATGAACCGAAAAGATGAATGATGAGGAGTGTGTCAAATAGCTGTCGTTTGACCAATTTTAACTTTTAACTTAGCTTCAAATCGTTCCAATTCATTCTCGACACTAATCAATCATCTAACAAATAATGGAGGCGGGTTTGATAAAAGTCACTGAACTGACATGTCTTCACTCGTATTTATCGTCGAAAAGATCAAATCAACTTTGCACCCAAACTGTCAGGATATAGGTTCATTTTAACTGTTAAGCTATGCTAGCAAAGGTGATACTTTAGTGAACCCTTGTTCTTGACATTCACGAACATGTTTTGTACATAATTGTAGAAAAAACATACAAAGAAGGCCTGGCATGGACTCCGTTCATTTTAGATGAGGCAATAATGACAAATCAACTACTTTCATGTCCCTGCTGCCTCCATTGTATTGCTCGCTAGCAACACAAAGCTTAGCTAATGGATGTACCATCTAATCAATCTTTATCGCTTGGTATTCTGACACAAAAACGATCATCTAAGCTCCAGTCACTAACAGGAAAGTGCCATACTTTACCTGTCTTCATTTCATTGGATTGGATTTCTCGACTGAAGAAGTCTGCTGTTGAAAAACTTATTTCCCTATCAATGCTCTCCCCTTTTACAAAAGCTGTAAAACTGTAGTTCACAATATGACAACTTGCCCATCGACGAAAGAGTCTTGGCTCCAAAAGTTCCAATTTATGGTCTCTCATTTGGTCATTCGTGACGAGCATTGGTCTAGTTCCTGGCCACCTCCCTTCATCATTGTCGTGGAAAACATCAAGGTTTTCTCCATTCCTTGATGCAGTCTGTGCCGAAACTGAAGCTAGCATCCAATAATAATCGTCTAAGCACCGGGCAGGGACTCTGTAAAGTTGACCTTTCTTAGAAAGATTGTCAACGATACTCAATTCATTACTGGATAGTGTTTGCCTAAAACTCTTCGTACCCATATGTATATTGAACGATTTTGAACAATATTTGTATGGTAGAACCACTAGAGGTGTTTCGTTGCTCTTCTCCAAAGCATCGAGAACAAATTGTATTTGATGATAATTAAAGCAACCTTGGTCAAAATTTTGCATATAATATGCGGCATTTGCTCCATCTGTAAATCATGGTTGACTTGAGATTCAATTATTCTTTGAGTTCTACAAAATAATGATACATGTACATACCTATGATTGCCGTGAATGGCTTTCCCTTTCTTTGACTGAAAGGATGTGCATTTGTTAGCAAATATTGCAATTACCATCGTATAAAGTCAATATGATTTACACTCACTCGAGCCACGCAGAGAATTCATTCAACTTATCTGCCGCGTAGTCCTCGTTACCAATTAATTGTCGCCCTCTTCTTTGCTTTCCTACAAACTCCTCAAATCGATTTTTTGATAACTCTAAGAGACTTTTGTGTAGCTGTTTCTGTTGCTTTTCTTCCAACTTAATAAGCCTCAAAGTTACACCTGATCGAGGGCATGTGCCGGTAGACTTTTCTACAGACACCCGACTAGCGATCAAGTCGTTCTCTCTAGCTGCGTCGTTTCTCATAGGTACACCAGCAAGGGAGTGAATTGGTTCAACTTTGTTAGTGAACGATTCGTCTTTTAGCCCTTCTGCGAGAGCATTATACATCCTTCGTGCCGAAGCAGCTGATATCTCTAACACATCTTCTGACATTTCACCGACAATTTCGTCAAATAATCCCACACCATATTCATAGGTATATCCGATATCTCTAGCTCCCTCCACAGGGAGCGCAGTGGATTTGAAATAGCCATTTTCAGCTAAAGTGGAAATCAATAAAACATAATTTTCAGCTTCCAAACGCACAGATGGCTCGCCTCTCATGCGTTTGAACAATCTCAATGCCGAACTCACATTTGCCTGCTCACAATACAGTTTTAGCACTGGTAGATACGTTCGCAATTTTGCATCATCAGTTGACTATTACGATGTGACATATTTTCTAGTTAGCATTTTTATCTAGCATACATGGGAGAATTGTGAATTAAGATTCATTCGCATTTTTTTACTAACCGGAAAAGAATCAAGCAGCTCTTCAGCTGCTGCTGCGTCTTTATTGGTCACAAGACGCTTCACACGAAGACTAACAGACTTTTCAGTTGGCTTGTATAATAGGTCGTGGAAAAGGGCAAGTTCGGTTGGAAAGTCAATTGTATCATTCTCAACTTCTGTCGTTGCATCATCTTCACTCCTATCATTTCCTAATATCGACATTACTGCGCTCAACTTTTTCCTTTTGCCAGTTACTGACAAGCTATCACTGAGGGCAGAAGACAAAAGTCCTGATGTATTCACATACAAATATACATTGAGAGTGTCGTTGCTCGGAATGATCCCGGCTTCCTTAGATTTCTCCCACGCGATTGATAAAGGAGCACTTTTGCCACTTCTAGCGCATTGGGATGCAAGGACGTCCAACACTTTCCCCGCTAATTCCAACTGTTCCTTTGACAACCCTGACTTCTTTAGAAAAGAATCCCTTTGCTCCATCAGCTGAGAATAAAACACGTTTGCTTGGGTATCCTCCACGAATACCTCTCTTCGGAATTTTGTCCTGTATTTTCCCTTTGGTTGCGAAGAATCGGCAGAATCGAAATTTTTCATAGATACACCACATCTGCCAGCTTCTTTCAAGGCTCCGTATTCAATGGGCGGAGCTTGTTCATCTCTTAACAACCAATTAGTAATTGGTTGCAAGACCTCTATTCTAATAGGTCGTTTAGTGTGCTTCCTAGAAAATTTGTCAGATTCCAAGATCTGCTTCATTGCTTCATGATACTGGGTGAATGCCTGCTTATCATATGTATTTGGATTTACACTTTTCGATTTCAGCGGGAAGGCATCAAAGATCGATTTATGTTCTCTTTTTTCAGTCGATGATGCAGATACAGGCGATGAAGAATTACCTTGCAGGGCATCAAATAAGCGGTTGACACTACTGTTAATAGCTGCTTCACTTCTTTGCGTATGCTTGTGACTTGTTCCAATCTTTCTGGATTTTATTCCAATCTTCATCTTACTGTCTACCTCATCAAAGAAAGAAAGAAATTTTTTCATTGTCCTCGCTGGAACCTTTTCCTCGTCTTTTCTCAAGTGATTTCTTTGTCTTTCATTCTCCGCCTCAGCTGTAGCATTATCCCATAAATCTTCTATTGGTCGATTTAAATGTTCTTCCAAACCAGCAGATTCAGAGACTCCACGATATCTGTAGTCTATAGATTCTTGGCTGTTTAAAGATGTCTTTTCATTTCGCAGTGATCGTAGAACTTCTGATCGTTTTCGACGTGTATCATCAGAAAATGATAATGCCTGGAAACAAGGAATATTTCTGTTTCTAATTGTGAAATTCAATTTGATACAACTGCGTACACGTTGGTTCGCAAGTTGACTCCTCATCGTGAAACTCTCTTCGTCTAGATTTTACAAGTATTTTGTGACCACTATCCACTATTTACCATTTCTACCACCATACCTTATCAACAACATAATCATTCAGATAATCATCATCGACGCATCATGTCGCATGGGCGGGGGGGGGGGTGAGTGAGTGGGCGGTTTCATGTTTCGTGTTTTTGGATAGTCACTCTATTCATAAAACCCGCGGCAGATAGGAAGTACGTGGTTTTGCACACATCGCTTTTATTTCTCGACACGTCGATGTTATTCCAAGGCATTCCAACGTGAACATGTTCTTTGCAATTTTTATCGAATCTTTTCTCTCTGGGCTCTGGGTTAGAAAATGCATTAAAACTTGACTAATTGTAAACATGTCCGAGTCCATCGATGTCGTAAGTACTGCATTTCGAGGACATCGATTAGGGGGGGATGGCATGAACGATGGCAGCGCAACTTTTGAGTTCACATATTACTGTTCTCATGTGCAGAGAATGATTAATGTCAAATACGATTACTCATCCTTCCTAAATCAAAATTAAACAGGACGCGCAAACCCTAAGTCGCTATGTAATGACAAAAACCCGTGATACTGATCTTGTGATCCTCATGAATGCGCTTGCAACATCCTTCAAGCTTATAACTTCTGCAGTTAAGCGTGCTGGTGTTGCTAAGCTTTATGGCCTTGCAGGAGAAGTGAACTCTACCGGAGACGATCAAAAGAAGCTCGATGTAATGTCCAATGATATGATGATCAACGCCCTTGTGAATTCTGGGGTATGTTCCGTCCTTGTATCTGAGGAGAACGAGGACCCAATCTTTGTTCCTCCTGAGAAGGCAGGTAAATTTTGTGTTGCATTTGATCCTCTTGATGGATCTTCCAACATTGACTGTAATGTGTCCGTAGGAACAATATTTTCCGTTTATGAGAAATCACCAGGATCAGAAGGAACCGTGGATGATCTTCTCCGTTCAGGTGCTCATTGCGTATGTGCAGGATATTGTGCTTATTCATCTGCTGTGGAACTCGTTTTCACTTTTCGTGGAGGAAGTGTTGAGGGATTCTGTCTTGACCCTACCATTGGCGAGTTTGTACATACACGCATCAACATGAAAATCCCCGAGGATGGAGGAAAGAGGATTTACTCCTGTAACGAGGGTAACTACAACTACTGGGACAAGCCCATCCAGGACGCCGTGCAGGCATTCAAGGGCGGTGAGAAACCTTACAGTGCTCGTTACGTTGGATCCATGGTTGCAGATATTCACCGCACTCTCTTGTACGGAGGAATCTATATTTACCCTGCTGACAATAAGAACACTCAAGGAAAGCTTCGTTGTTTGTACGAGGGAATCCCCATGGCTATGATAATTGAACAGGCTGGAGGAATTGCTTCCACTGGACTATTCAATGGTAAGATAGGAAGAGTCCTGGAACTTAATCCTGAGCATATTCACTGCAAATGCCCCATTATCATGGGAGGACACCGTGACATTGGAGTTGTCTACGAAGCATACAAGGCAAGTGGAGTTGACGTCCCTGAGCTTTAGAAAACACTGTCATAAGGAGGTGTGAAAAGTCTATTCTGCCAACAAATGCGAGAGAATTGAGCATTAGATAGTAATTGGATGCATGCTACGAAGGAACAACCAAACTATAAAGTAAAGTTTTCTCCAGTACTTCTTCTCCAATGTTGAGCACCGCGTGTGTGTCACTAATAGCATAAGTAATCTTAAAGTGTATGATAGTTCTATTTTACTACTCTGGTAAAGTGCCTAGAGGTACATGTTGAAAGGCGAACTAGAAATGATAAAATTCACTAGCAGCAAAGTTGCCATTGGCTTCACAAAAGTATTAGACAGAATACATTTAGATTTCTCACATCTTGTTCTAATTTCAATCTCTTCGAATTCTCAAATTCTGATTTTCAATATTGTGAAAAAAGGATGAGAACAAAATGTAGGAGAATAGAAGAGGTCGTGGATAGGGCAGAACGCATAGGGGGCGGACAATTGCAATTTGGGGGGCGATGCACCCCAAAATGCCCCCGCGAAAAGCGGGGGCATCTACGTAAACTCTCGCATGGATTTTACGTAGGAATTAAAAAATCA
>Ga0306864_1000085_pt1 | contig 43055 bp, 33 predicted proteins | sample AntRauTorckE5430_FD_190448 | JGI IMG/M metagenome (GOLD analysis project Ga0306864, IMG submission 190448) | Saline lake microbial communities from Rauer Islands, Antarctica - Metagenome Torckler E5 #430 (v2) (version 2) | ecosystem: Environmental > Aquatic > Non-marine Saline and Alkaline >...
ACAGAAAACGAATGCCTATCAATTCACAATCAATAGTCTTCATGTGTATTGAACACTTACCTACCATCTCCTATCTTCCTCCCACCTGAATCTGAATAATGAACAGAGTAATAGCTCAAAGAAGAATAGGCTTCTCCCTTTCCCGGAATTTCCCATCATCCAATTTCGATTTCAATAGCTTTCTTCAATCTCCGGCATCTTGCCACTTTTCCTCGTCGTCATCCACCAGCACCAGCACCATTATTACTACTACTGCTACTAGTAATAAGAGTAATACAAGTACTACTAGTAGCAGTGATAGTGACTCTAAGAATCAAAAGCGCCGTCTCGACGTTGCAATTGTAGGAGCTCCCAACTCTGGCAAATCCCAATTCCTCAATACCGTCACAAAGACGACAGTATCTGCTGTCTCTCGAAAACGGCACACAACACGAAGTGGAATCTTGGCAACGCACACAAGAGATAATGCACAACTGGTATTCATTGATACCCCAGGATTCGTACAATGCAAATCCAAAAAAGACGAGGGCATGCTTAGTGATTTAGTCAGAGGTGCTAGAGCTGGAATGGACAGGGCTGATTATACACTTATTGTTATTGATGCAGCGAAGAGGATTGAAGATCAGCTAAGGGAAGAATTGGCCATACTCATGGTCGCTGCTCATCATGCTCGTGGAAGAATAGAGGATGTTAAGCTGGATGATGATGGGAAGCTTGTAGAAGTCATTTGGGATGAATCGGAAAAGGACAAAGGGAAGCAAGTGGAAAAATTTGCCATTGTGCTCAATAAAGTCGATCTCGTTAATCCAAAAGAAAAACTGCTGGATATTGCCGAAGACATGGGCATGCTCGGGGATTCATGTGTCAGGTATAGAGGTGAAGCATTGGAGAATGAAGATGATTTCATGAAAGCCACCATGGGCCAAGAAACAACATTTACAAAAGAAGAAGAAGCTTTGCTGGAACAACAATACCCCCCTGTCTTTTTCATATCAGCATTGCAGGATGATGGCATCGATGATTTACTTCATCACCTCTACTCCTACGCTACTCCAACCAAGGAATTCGCACTTCCACCAGATCAAAAGACAGCCATGTCAATGGCTGAACGTGTAGAAGAAATGATCCGAGAAAAGTGTTATAGATGCTTGCACCGCGAGGTTCCACACTCCATTACTCAGGTAAATAGAGTCTTGCAGAAGGGGAAGCTGAAGGATGGAAGAGTTGCTCTGCGCGTTGATCAAGATTTAATCGTCACGACCAAGTCGCATCAAAAGCTCGTCATGGGAAGAGGTGGAATGACACTAAAACGGATACAGGATACAGCGAGAAGGGATCTTTTAAAAATGCTCCAACCAGAAGGCTATGATGAAGTGATTTTGCATCTGCACGTCAAGTTTAGTAGAACAAAAGGGCATAATAGGGAATTAGAATCAGAGAGGCAAGGAGTAATGTCAAGAACATTTTGAAGTAGAAGATATGGTTTACCTGCACAATGTTGGACTCGAATTGAAGCTAGTTTTTCAAAATCTTTGATACTTTGACTTTCTCCCAATGATTTTGACAGGAATCAAGCAATGTATTGAGGTGTGTTGCCACTATATATACTATACCATGCTCGCCTTCGTAGTTGCTGGTTACTTTAGAGCTAAGGCAGAAACTGCTGTGTAGAATGCCGAACTAATGCTGATTCGAATATCATGATTACGTCGATTAACACAATTTATTATTTTAAGACACTTAATAAATTTAGGACAAGCATTTGTCGACCCCAGTCCTTGTAGATTAGATTGTATGACTATATGCGCATTTGTTGAAGAAAAAGAACAGGAGGCGAAGAATGATGCGAGATATGGATTTACAGAAGGCATCACCTTTACTGTAGTCTCAATGGAGAGTTCTTGTGGTCTTGGTTGATGGTACATTAACGCAATACAAGCCGAAACCAAAAAAAGAGCCAGCGCAATTTGCTTGTGCGCCGCCTACTCTTTACTGCACTAGCTATTGCGAAACCTGAACGCTTCGGACATTATGCTCGTCGCATGCACGATGCTTGCAAATTGTGAGCAATTCTTCTAACATTTTTAATGTATGTACAATGAACATAGATCCCGCGCCAGAATTTGGACTTCAAAATATCAAAATATAAACCAAATAGCCGTATGGTCATTAGTTGCTCATCACCAACCTCCTCCTAACGCCGCATCATCAAGCGACAAGTATTTATCAACATGAAACATGAAGTTCTACACAATTTTAATAATAAACAAAATACAATACAAAATCTACTCTGTGATATACTCGCACTATAATCATCAGTAAGCACACCACTCAATTCAGAAGCTCCTTGTCCTCTCATCAGGACAGCTGCTTCATCACCAATTCAGGAGAGATTGTGAATTATCCTGGAAGAATTTTTATATGGGGAGAATCAAGATTGTTTCGCACGTGAAGCAAAAGCAGTTTCTAATAATAATTGCATTTTTGATGATGCAAGCATCATACGGATCCATGTCGCATAGACTCCAAGCAGCCTTCATTCCATTGACAACAAAGAATCTTCATAGAAATCATCATTATTCGAGTTGCGCCAAGCGCGCTTTTGGTCCTTTGCAGAATTTTAGAAAAAACACATCTGCAAATATTTTACGGTTGGCTTCATTCAAGAATACTTTTACTGCATTGTACTCCACGGATCCATTACGTGACAGTGGCGGAGCCTATTTCGATGGCGATCATGTACTTCTTGAAGTTGATGGAGCTCAGTATGAAGGATACGTGCAAGGAAAGAAAGGCGGATGGTACTCTGTTTTGGTCCAGAATGATATTGACTCGACACTTTCCATCGTGAAGAAACGTGCTTCTCAGCTAAGGTTGTTGAACGTAAACAGCAAAGAGCCATTGCAAAATGTTCAAAGGCTGCTACCGCCTTCTGCTGTTGAAAAAAAGAATTCTGGAGACATTGGAGAAGTGGAAGTGAAAATGGAAGAATCAATCCCTGAATTGCTTGAACAAACTCTCGACGCTCCGACAATCATGAATTTAGATGCATCCCTCCTGCACCAAGAAAGGAATGTAGACGTCATTCGGAACAAAAGAGATTTTCAACGTCTTGAGCAATGCAAGCATTTTGCAACTTTTGATAAATGGGTCACTTTCACCGATTTACACGTTGCACCGGATACGTTGAATACTTGTCTCAATGTACTCTCTACAGTGCACTCTGAAGCCAAGAAACAGAATGCTGGGGTAAGCAATCATTGAATTAGATTTTTTATGCATTTCCTAGTGTGATAAATTGTGCAAGGGTCATCATACTAACTATGAATCTTATGTTTATGAACAGGTCTTGTTTCTAGGGGATTTCTGGCATCACCGTGGGTCTGTCAGGGTAGATTGTCTTAATGCGGTTCTGAGCGCTCTTGGTGAATGGGAAGTACCGTTGATCATGATGCCAGGGAACCACGATCAAGTATCCCTTGCTGGGCTAGAACATGCGCTCACGCCTTTGCAGAATGCGTTTAGAATTCAAACTGGTGATGGCGAGGAAGTACCTGGTATTCTTATCTTTTCCTATCCAACAAAGTTTCGCGAAGCATTATTCGTACCGCATATTCGTGACATTGCAACAATGCAATCCATTCTACAGTCTCAGACTTCTGCTTCCTCTTCTGCCATATTTGTCCATGCAGATGTCACTGGTGCACATATGAATGACTTAATTACATCCACACATGGTGTTGCACTGGCATACTTCCCCCCTTCCGTTCCAATATATTCTGGGCACTTCCATAAACCGCATGTTGTACAGAAACCAGAAGCTGCTCCGGGTGTAGCTGTTCGGTACATAGGATCACCGTATGAGACTACTTTGGCAGAGGCAAATCAAGCGAAGGCGCTCTTGGTGCTCGATAGTAGTCAGAATTGGAATTGCGTTGAGGAAATTCCTATCGTTGTAGGGAAACATCATTGGCGATGTAGAAGTGTCAATGATCTTTTGGAGTTGCAATCCATGAATGCTACCAATATGAACGATTCCATTGCTGGACCTCTTGTCTTGGTAAGCACCGGTGATAGAGTAGTTGTGTCGGTGCATCAGGAAGACTTGGAAGAACTTCGACGTGAAGCCAAAGATTTAGAACGTGTGTCATCTTTTGACGCAAAGGTGAAAGAGTTAAGAGCAATTGGTGCATCTGTTGAGATTCGTGAGACCAAGTCGATTCCGAACTTTTCTCACGTGTCTGACTCCACGGACGATGATGGTCTTCACCAGTCGGATGATTTGGATTGGCTTTTGGTGGAAGATATGTCTCCTTTCACCACGTGGTCGAATTATTTGGTTAGTGAGGTAAAGAGGGAAGCAATGAAAAATGCCACTGCAGAAATTGTTGTAGAAGCAGGGAACAAAATCCTTGATGAACTTGGATTGATCAATGATTCTGACGAAGCGAACTTACAACCAACATCAGCGGCTACCACAATGTTGTCATTAGACAATATTACTGTGGGAGGATTTGGTCCATTCAAAGATTCTCTCACTTATCCACTTAAAGACCGAGGTCTGGTTCTCTTGCGAGGATCGAATCAAGATGGAGGATCTGATAGGTAAGCTGTGCATCTATCGATTCGTATTGGATACAATTTCAACCCTTTAACAATATTAACATTGATCAAAACAGTAATGGAAGTGGAAAAAGTACATTGGCGATGTCTGCTTTGTGGGCTTTGACTGGATCTCTGGATACACGGCCTGTAAATGATGCTAAAGTTAGTGACGTCGTTCATGACAACTCGTTGGTGAGCCTGCAATACTGGTAGATATAGGATCATGTGTTTAATCTGATGATTATTGATCTCTAACTTGTTTCTCAACATCTCTCTTACTAGACCGCAAGGGTCACAATCCGAGGAACTGTAAACGACCAAGACTTTGTTATTGCTCGTTCGAAGAGTGCATCAAAAGGAAGCCTCACTTTCATGCTAGGCGGAGAAGACTTGACGAAGCAGAGCGCTAAAGAAACACAAAAGACTATCGAGGAGAAACTCGGGGCAAGTCCTCAAGTGTTGTCAAGAACCATATTTCATGGACAGCATACAATGAATGGATTGCTGGAAGCTACTGATGCAAAGTTAAAGGAGGAACTCTCCATCGTCGTCCCTCTTAACATTTGGCAGGATGCGGCTGCACAGTCAAGGAAGACTGGCCGCGATTTATCAAAGAAAGTCTCTGAGTTAGACGGCATGATATCAATTCGTAACAGGGATCTAGAAGCAATGACAAAAAAACGTGACTTTTCTGAAAATGCTGTTGCAGTAAAAAAAAAGGCTTTCATTGAAATGGAAGAACAAATCAAGAAGCGATTAGAGGAAGCATCATCAGGAGAGCCCCACAATATTTTTCTTGAAACTATAGAACAGGCAATTGACGAGGCTAGCAATCAGGTGCAGTTAATTGAAGATGCGCTAAGAAAAAATTCAGGAGTGCTGCAATCGCAGCTAGAACCACTCCATAGAAAGCTTGAGTCTAAACTTCACGACTTGGACAAAGAAAGGCTTACATTACAGAATATTCAACGCCAAACGGACCGCAGCGACAATACTCTCACCTCTGCTAGTGAAAAGTTGCAAGATCTACAAACAATGTGGGGCATCAAGGATGACAACAAAAACATTACAACCACATTAAGCTTTGAAACCCCTACAGTATGTCCAACCTGCAAACAACCAATGTCAGATGAAGACTCCCACCAGCATGTTAAAGAAGGACTAGAAACTAGCCTTGCGAAAGCAATGGCATTAATTGAATCGTCGACTCTATCAGTCTCAAACAGTCAAATCCAATCGAAAGAGCAGCAACTTCTTATCGATACAATAGAAGAACAAGTTCAAAACATCAATGGCAATATTCGAAACCAAACGGCTGTCTCGCAAGATAGCCACAAGGTTCTAGAACTAGATTTGCAAGCTGCTAGAGTACTTTATTCTCAAAGATCCAAAGAGTTCACTGACGCAGCTAGAAAGGTTGAGGCTCTGAATGAAATTAACAGGATGAAATCCAATTCCATTTCTGAATTGAGATCTTTCAAGGAAAGTCTCACTGCTGCAATTGATGCGCGCAAAAGTGTTTCCAAAGACCTCGACGAATTGGAAGAAAATATCAAGAGTCTCGATGCAGAAAGGGAAGAGACTAGAAGCTTTGCGAGCACAATTTCAATCGTAGCTGAAAGTTTCGGAGCTCGTGGAGTGCAAACATTTATTTTACAGAATACAGTGCACGCACTACAAGTGGCAACGCAATCATACTTAGATGAACTTAGCGACGGGACACTCCGGCTTGAGCTAGTATTGGACACAGGAGATAGAATTTTGCGAACAGTATCTATATTGACCTCTGATGGTGCCTGGGTCACACGCCCTCTATCATCACTGAGTGGAGGTCAGTGGCGCCGCTGCTCTTTGGCATTGAGTTTGGGATTCTCTGATCTGGTTGCAAGGCGAGGTAGACTCTGTTCATCCTTGTTGGTGCTTGATGAACCATTAACGCATTTAGATTCTACTGGACGTGATAATGTTGGGAAGCTCCTACGGAAAGTTATCGAGAGGCAAGCAACAGAGAACATGGATGGCAAAGTCCGACGCATTGGTGGTCTTTCTGTCTCGACTATTTTGATAATACTCCAGGATTTAGTTGCAGAAGAACTATCAGAAAGCTTTGATTGCATTGACGAAGTTATAAAAACCAAGGGTCATTCCAAAGTTGTGGTTGACGAGAAGGTTATGTAGTTGCACCAACGTAGGGCACGTACTCAGGGGTTGTACAAAACTAAGGAAACTTCTTATATGCATTAGTATAGATCGAAACTTCCACGCCCAATTGAATACGATGAGAGTACATTGTTTGTGCGGCAGATCGAGAATGTATTATTAAAAAAGACGAACTTAGAATAAAATTAATATAGATAGTTACTCCAATGCCAGTTTCTTTAGATCTGATCCACTGACTGTAGAGAATATCCATGTGGCTTGGTTATTTAAGTCTTATGTGAATAGAAATGAGATATTAAATTTTAGAACGCACGGGGAAAAAGAAAGCAGAAAGGAAGTTTACATTTTTATATTTTCAAATTTTAACTGACTGGATTAAAGAATTGATTGTTATGATTACTACCAACCTATGGAACACGTAGGATGTCTTTACTTTTACAGACAAATTTGTGTATGAATACATCCCTTACTTACTACAGTTGTGAGGTGTTGTCTGCAATTTATTTAGATTTGATGGGTGCAAAAAGGTGCAAAGTGCAAGTTATTATTTCCTACAAATAGATATGTGATATGGTATGTTTAAGTACCATACGAACCAAAAAAGGCCATCGTCCACTTTTGGCCCGCGAAGAACATCCAGTTTCCTTTACTTACGTCATTATGACGACCTTATTTGAAATAGTTTGAAATCGAGTGAAATCTGAAATAATCCCCAAAAATAGATGGTTCTCCTCCAACTTCAACTGGATCCAATATTTTGGCGCCAAAAGACGAAAGATGAAAACGCACATCTCACCCTTCAATCTTCAATCAAGCCATCATCGTCATCCAGCTGGAAAGAAAAAGGAGATTTTTCCTTCCAATTGACTTCTATTTGACAACATCAGTTCAGAGTTCAGATCCGAGAACAAGCAATCACATCAAATAAGGAACCTACTGTCCAACAGTTTTTCTACGAATGCGTCTCCACGTCGCTTCCATGGCCCTAAGTCTCGCTGTTTTAACACGACATGTGCGCACTGCAGGTGCCTTCACCATGAGACCTCTCACCACTGGCGCCAGCAATAGTATTAATTCTTCAAAATCAGGAGTTTCTTCTTCCTCCGGGCGTAGGATAGTTGACCTTCCACCTGCATCCCTTGCAGCAGCAGCACTCTTGGGAGGAAACAATAATTTGAATGTCAGAAATTTTTCTTTAGGAGTTGGAGCCGTCGAAGGTGACACTGAGGCGACAACAACAACAACTGCTGTCGATGGCAATGATGATATTGTAAACTTTCCCCAAAAGGGAAAGAATGTAATGACTGCACCCCCTAGGATGCGTTTCGCTCCCAGTCCCACCGGAAGGTGAGTTACTCATGATATTCATCTTTAGAACATGACAAGTTAGTTTTAGACTTCGTTTTACTCTATTTATACCAAGTCTATCATTCATTTGCCCAACAATTCTAAATTCTAAATCCAAACTTTTTGTTATCCTTTAGCTTGCACGTTGGAGGAGCACGTACTGCACTTTATAATTGGCTCACTGCGAAAAAGGGACAACTTGACTTCCCCAACGAAGACTCTGCATTCATTATTCGCGTGGAAGATACTGATGTCGCACGTTCCACCAAAGAAAGTGAAGATTCCGTCCTAGCAGATTTGCGTTGGCTAGGCCTTCACTGGGATGAAGGTCCGGATATTGCTACAGGGAAATATGGCCCCTACCGGCAATCAGAACGTGGTGAAATTTATGGCAAGTTGGCAAATAAGCTTATGGAAGAAGGAAAGGCTTACAAATGTTTTTGCACCAAGGAAGAGTTAGACGAGGTGGCAGCAAAGCAGGAGGCAGAGGGTCTTCCCACTAGATATGATGGAACTTGGCGTGATGCTGATCCAGAGTTGGTGCAACAGAAGTTGGACGAGGGAGTTGAGTATACCGTGAGATTTAAGGTCCCCGCTGGAGCTAGAGTTGTAATTGATGATGCTGTGAGAGGAACCGTTGCTTGGGATGCAGAGAGTACCGTCGGAGATTTCATATTGTTACGTTCATCTGGAATACCAGTTTACAACTTTTGTGTAGCTGTCGATGATGCTGCCATGGGAGTCACTACCGTTGTTCGCGCAGAGGAACATTTGACGAATACCTTGAGGCAAGGATTGATTTTGGATTCTTTGGGAGCTCCACGTCCTAGATATGCTCACTGCTCTTTAATTCTTGGAGAGGATAAGCAAAAACTTTCCAAGCGTCATGGTGCAACTTCTTGTAATCAATTCCGTTTGGACGGTTTCTTACCCGATGCTATGATCAATTATCTTGCACTTCTTGGATGGAACGACGGAACTGAAAATGAGATTTTTGCTAGGGATGAATTGATTGAAGCTTTCGGTGTCGATCGCGTTGTTAAGAGTCCTTCTATTTTCGATATGGACAAGTTGAAGTGGATTAACTCTCAGCACCTTAAGCAGATGAAGGTTGAAGAGATAACGCACTTGGTGAAGGAACAATTAGGATACCTGGGGGTGATTAAGGAAGAAGCCGACGAGAAGAAGATTGATGAATTTACTTTTGCAGCGACGGCTTTGGCAAAGCAGATGATGGAAACCACTAAAGATGCTGCGACCAATGCTGTAACTGTCTTGGGATACGGCTTACCTGAGTCTTTTGAGAAGCTAGAAGAAGGACAGGCGAAGAAAATGATCAAAATTGGAAATTTCTATCCCATTGCCCAAATCCTCATTCACCATGCAGAAGCTGGAGAGCTTCCTCTTCCTGATCCCCAGGAGCCACATGCAGCTTTCTTGGATGAGAATAAGAAGGCAATTATTGAAGACAATCAAACTGGGGGGACTGCGTACTCTTTCCCCGAAGCATACAAAGCTTACATGAAGCAGATTGCAAAGGATCAAATGGTGAAGGGCAAGAATCTTTTTCATCCTGTTCGTCTCGCTCTCACCGGTGAAATGAGTGGACAAGATGTAACCAAACAACTTGCTTTATTGTCTTTGGCAACAACAGAGGACAGTATTGTTCATCAGGAAAAGGCTGGAGTTGTTTCTTTCAGGGATAGAATCGCTCAATTGAAGGCTTTTTGTGAAACGATCCCTGAGGAGTTTCGTGCACCCATCCTTGATGAGAAGGCATTAAGCAAGGAATCAGTTTCTACTGCAACAGAGCAGCAGAAAGTTTCTGTCGCGGCTCCCATTGCCGGAGATCCTCTTGACACTTACGAGGGACCTGCAATCACTAGTTTGGATATTAGAGTCGGTGTGATCAAAAAGGTTTGGGTACATCCTGAGGCCGACAAACTTTACTGCGAAGAAATTGATATCGGCGAAGACGAACCACGTCAAATTGCTTCTGGCCTTCGCCCCTACATGGATGCAGAAGATATGGAGGGACGCAAAGTCCTTGTCCTTTGCAATTTGAAGGCAAGAAAAATGCTTGGATTTGCTAGTCATGGTATGGTCCTGTGTGCGTCTAATGCGGATCACACTGATGTTAAGTTTGTTAATCCTCCAATTGATGCCAAGTTGGGTGAAAGAGTTACTATACCTGGATTCGAATTTGATGGTGAGGCCGCTGCTCCAATGAAAGAGAACCCCATGGGTAAGAAGAAGATCTTTGACAAGATTGCTCCCTTCCTAGTGACCAGCGAGTATGGAGTTCCACAATTTTTGGGAAGACCATTCATGACGAGTGCGGGTGTATGTACCAGTGCCATATCAGACGGTACTGTGGCTTAAACTTAGTGGCATTATTAGTTTCATATAAAACAAAAATATGTACCTACTCGATTTATGTATACTATGGATTACATCAGTTATTATCTTCCTGATTAATGAGCTGCGCACACAAAATTGAATTTCAAACCGGGCCCTTTAGTTCCACCTATTATTCTTCTATAATGTCTTCGATGAATTCGACAAAACGCTCAGCGTAAGCCTCGGGATTCACACAACTGATTGCTTTCTCATTGCCTCCTGCAGCTTTGCGCATAATTGTTTCTCCCCATTTCCTAGTGTTATACGATTGCAGGATATCAATAATTCCAGCAAAATAGATCTCTTTGGATTCTCCAGAAATAATTCCAAGATCATCCCTTTTCGTGTATGGATTTATCATGGCTTGTGTTGACACTGATGATGACAACGATGATAAAATCGTCCGAAGTTCATTCGATCCGGATCCAGACCCATTAGAAACCTTATCATCCCTATCCGAGTCAGAATCGTCCTCGCTTTGCTGAGTCCTTTCTTCTTCGGGAACTAGCCCAAACAAACCTTTGGTACTTTCAAATATGTATTTTAAAACTCCATTCTTTCCCCCATTATCATCGAATTCTTTTTTTTTCAGCCTTCTCATAGGAGTATTGGACCTTATCGATGATTCCATCAATTTTGAACGAATCATGTTCTTTTCACTCTCTTCTTCCGCTTGTGTACACACATGAACTCCGAACAATAAACTATAATCCATGATATGCATCTTTGCCAAAAAGTCAGAATCCTTCTTCAGTTGCTTCATAATGGCAGTCTTGGTAGAAGGATGCACCTTCAATTTCCTGCCTTCATCCACAAAATCCAAATCCTTGCTAACTCCATCGCCCCTCTTTGCCCTTCGTCCAAGAGTTGATCCTTTGAGATCCCAAATTTTATGAATCTCCCTGTCTGTATTGAATACCGACTTCATGATTACGAAATGAATGGATTTTCCAAGGTCAGGAATTTTGACTCTATACATTCCATAAAAGTGCGTAATAAAGCTATGTGGATTTTCTCTCAGGTGGGTATAATAGTGAGGCAATATCAGACGAAGAAAATCCTTTTCTTCTTGCGTTTGTGTTTTTATCATGTATCGTCCATCACGACTGTAGAAGAAGAACTGTAGTGAAAATAGGATGAAACATCAGCCAAAAGGAAGTACAAAGTAGCAATTTTTAAGGTCACACATGATTCGTACCTGACCAGACTTTGCATTACTAACAAACTCAATAAAGGCATCATTCCCACAAATCGAGTGCAAAAACCTCTGCTTGTCAACTCCGGCGTGCTCTCTCATTCTTGCAAATATATGTGGAGCATAGGCTTTAAACTTGTATCGATACGGAAGAGATGCAAATTGAGAACTAATAAAATATGCCCCTGGCGGAATCTTGACCCTCTCAACCCGTGCACACTCCTCTTCCAGAATCGTGGGCTTTGTTTCGTCAAAATCAGCCGCGTCCGAGATGGAGCCAACACCTCCAACTGTTTCGCGTACGCCAAGCATCATACCTGCGCTAAGAGCAAACTGAGTATGTTTCATATCTATTTTCTTTCCGCTGACATGGCGAGTATTGATATCATTTCCAGTGGGTGATCCGTAATTTTTAACGTTCTTTGATACAGTCTCATGCTTCTGTTTGTCCTCAATCTCTTTTGTGGGGACAACCTCTAAAGAAGAGGCCGTTGCTGAGTATGATAGAGAAGAATCCAGCGGCGAAAATCTCAATGTCTCCTCTTCACTGGGGCTCTGCGCTGTGACGAGGGGATCATTTCCATCGAAAGAAAATGGCATTCTATTCGGTAAGAAGTGTTCTGTTGGTTTATCTATATTGTACGTCACGAAATTAACTCCTGCCTGAATTTCTTCAATCAAAATTACAAGTATAGTCAATCAATGGCTCTACTAGCGATAGGTGTGAATTGCCTCTGTCTGTTGTGCTTGTGGATGTATTCGTAATGTAGCAACAGCAGCAGCTGTGGTATTATAATACTACTTAATAGTCAATAGTATTGTACTTTATGTTCAAGTTTGACTCGTGCGAAAATACAGACAGTCTCAAAAACCAACGGCCAAATTCAGAAATTTAGAAGAAGATGCATGTAGTGAGGTGACAGGCGTTTTAGAAAAGTATCGGACACATATAAAATGAAGAAAGTGTGATATGCATTCTGACACCTTGTGCCCTCGAAGTGAACCGCGTCATCTGTTTCATGTAATCATTTGTTAAAATTATTTCTAATTTCCAAAGAATATCGATTTAACCACATAATAAGCAGAGTATGTATTTATTAACAACCATGTATATCGTACACAACTTCTTGCGCACTGTAATCCAGAGAGATGGCTGGATCGATCTAATTATGTTACAACTCCAGGATCGTTAAAACCTAAGCCTCCCTTCCATAAATCCAGTTGAAAGAATGCATAGGGACTTCGTCCTCGGTGACCTTCTTTGTTTTGTTCATAGATCTCTCGGCTAGCTTTTTGTAACGCTTGGGTAACTTGCATAAGTAGTCTCTTTCCTTTTCTGCGGCACTCGAGAGCCCTTCAAGATGTTCCAAATCCCATTGTCTGACTAGGTGATCAATGATCTCAGCATAGTCAAGAGCGGTGTAAACTCCAAGTCTCTGCGCAACATTCGCAAAATTATCGTACAGATCAGGGTCCTTGCCATCAGTCATAAGTTCAGCAGGCATAACAATCTGTCCACGCATCATATCTCCAAAGACCTCAAGAAGGCCATCTGGATCGCGCTTTAGAATTTCGGTGACAAACAACTGATACGCTTTTTCGTGACGTCCCTCATCTCCAGCAATCTTGGCACAGATCCTGTTTAGATTCTTATCTCCATAGTTCCTAGAGAGTTTTCCTACGTTTCCATGGGAGATTTTAGTTGCGCGCTCCTGGAACGAAGTGTAGACGAATCCACGGTATGGATCTTTTTCAGCACCAGGGTTGAATCCGGAGGTGATGAGGTGCTGGATGCTGACCTCGATACTGCGCATATCACACCTTCCTCCGAGGTACAAATATTTATTCAATAGATCTCCATGACGATTTTCTTCGGAAGTCCATCCTCTGCTCCATCTTGCCCATGCAGATTCAGTGGTTCCAGTAGGATCATCGCATCCCTCAAATGTGTTCAGAAGGGTTTGGTAAGTTGGAAGTGCTTCTTCGGTGATCATATCTCCAATCAGAACAACAAGGATATCATCAGGTACTCCTTCTGCCATGTCACGGAGTTCCTTTACTTCTTCATACCAACTGTCCTGAGTCAAATCAGGGAGGTAGTCCTGGGGTTGCCACGCCTTTTCGCCAGTCTCAAGAAGCTGAGAAACGAAAGGAATAAAGACACGAATAGAAGCAAAAAGAATAAAAGGAGGTGAGAAATAAGATGAGGAATCTAAGGATGCTTCACGTGCCACGTTGTTGTCAACTTGGATCTGATGGTTTCACATTATACTTCAAGTATAACTGCAATGCGAAGAATCTTCCAGTGCAGATTGCCCTAGCCATTCCTTGACCCTGCGCAATCTGCAAACTTCACCAGTTTCCGAATTCTAATTCAGAAAAGAATTCAATCCGCTGGCTGAAATATCGCCGAGTGGTGAAAAGAAAGGCAGTCCCAAATATTGATTTGTCTAGCCATGGAAAGAAGTACAAGTCAATGGGATCCCAACCATGTACAATGCACACCACTGATCAATGTACACAGCGAAGTACAATAAAGTGCAGTGTAGTACTTACAATTTCATCCACCATTCTATCAACCAGGGGTGAGAAATCCTCCACAACCTCGACATGTTTGGGATAGAGGTAAGATGTTCGCTGCAATCTCTCGTCGAGTGATTGCTCATCAAAGTTGACACCACAGATGTCTTCATAATCTTTCTTGGTTATCGTATCGGGATCGATTGTTGCTCTGAGAGTAGATGATAAGGGAGCCTTTGCATTAGGAGCAAAGGCAGATGCCATAGGGGCATATGCCAGTATTGCTACAAGGGAAGACTTGGAGCCGTGCATGTTGAATTTTATAATATTCTGAAATGAAGCAATGTCAGCTGTTGTCTTCAATGCACCCGGCCGTTGATCAACCCGTGTCGAGAACAACGACAAGGGCAAGAGATGCGAAAAAGATCATCGGATTCGGTGCGTTTCTATAAGACACGTAAGTGCTATTTTTATCAATACTATAGCCCCTAATTATTGCCCGGTAAGCTATTAAATAGCCTTTCAAAATTTGGAGCAAGATCTGATGACACAAAACAAAGAATGTAAAAACGATGGCACTTATTGCAGTGGAAACTATGCTGGTTACGATTACATTTCCCAAATTTGAGTTCTCAAGAATTTCAAAAGACTATGTGGTGAATCAAGGACGTTCATGGTGTTCTCGAGAATCGGTAATTCTGATTCTCAAGAATCAGATGCGTTTTGAATGAACAAATATAATAGATACGCGGAATGAATAACATGTGCAGGTAGTGTTGGAAATCTCAAGTTAGAAAAGTAGTCGTAACTGGTCGTAAATTGGTTCTACAGTACAGTAGATTAAAGTCATTTTTATTATACAAGGGTTGACTAAATACTCTAGAGACAATAATGTCTGACAAGGCTCAAGCTAATTCAGAGAAGTACTACTACTACATAATATGCAGCAATGCGATGCCAGATTGATGGGAGTGATCTAACAATGGATGGACAAATATATCTATTATCAATTGAACTTGCTGCTGCACTATACGCAGGAATGTAAAGATTCAAAACCATTTCTTGTACAATTCCTTGCGCAATACATGCACTGGGCATGCATGCATGCATTGTTCATTTACATCCAAAAACTTTTGAAGTTCAAAGCGCATATTGTACGATTAGTATAGCTATTTTTAGTCAATATCCACGATGAGTTTCGCGAATTTAGATTCTCTTCGAAATTCCCATGAATATTCTGGATTCTTGAGAACACTGACAAATTGGAGTTGGATCCTCGAAGAACATGCAAGAATAGTTTGGAAACTTGAACAGGTCATTTGATCGGAGCTGATCGGAGTTATCTGAATAGTATTGAAAGAGACACTATTTACTACATACACGGCTAATACTACTCTAGCTAGCTAGAACTTGTATCGAATCATACTTTGTGCATTCTTCTCTATTAGCTACTTCGATCACGCATTAAACTGCAAATGCAACGGCATAGGGGGTGAATTCGAATTGTCTTGAAACGACTTGAAAGAAGCGAGTGTGATGCGGCGCTATTGCAGCAGCATTACCAAGAAAATAACGATGTCTTTCTCCTCTCCTTCTTCCATTTTGTAGTGTTGCACTAGTAGCAGAGTAGTAGAATACAGAAATGATCGCTTATTACATACCAGTAATACATAATAGTGCCTCACTGTACTATTACATGATGGTATTACATACTAGTCTCTAGTAACTAGCTACACTCGGAAACAATTCATCGTCTCTTGGATCCTCGCACTTTTCCAACCAATAGTATTCACTTAGTGTGAACAGATCCCGTCAAAGCAATCATATCAATATACACCGAAATCTATTGCATACCTCCCTGGTCCTCCTCTAAGATCTAATTGCTCTGATTCATCCGTCGATTTGTTACTGCTACTAGTACAACTAACTAAAGTGTAGTAGTAGATTAATAATTAATAATGTTGTTGTGAAGATTATGTAGGTATTCTGTGTTATGCAACAACGAAGTGCTGAAAAATAAGAAATAAGAAATAAAGGATTGCGCGGAACCATCTTCATCTATGCCGCGCCAAAGTTCTGCTGATCACTGACGCGAATTTTAATTGTTCTTTTGTCTCTTCTTCCGCACTTTGTTTTCCCTTCTATGATTCCATTCAAGGCCTTTTCAGTAAGAAGGATTATGTGATCCATTGGAATTCGACTTTTATTTCGTCTGTCCTTTCATCCAAGTAATTGGCTTCTGTGCCACACGCACCATCAACAACAGAGAGCAAAGATTGATGTGAAGCACATATATTTTCTTTTCGGCTGACAACTTGATTGATAACTTTTCATTCGTACTGTCTCATCTCACGCAGCTCTGTATCATTCACTACACAATTTTATCAATTATACTATCCTTCCCTCAGTGACGTTGAGCAAGAAGATTGATAAAAAGATAAGAAGACAAGCCGAAAAATCAATTTGAGAAAACCAATATTCCGATACGAAACAAATAAGCAGAACAATTACAATCGCAAATATGAAGTTTTCCGCAGGAGTCGTAGCAGCCATTGCTGGACCCATTGCCACAATGGCATTCATGCAACCAATCATCCAATCCAAAGGAACGATTCGTGAAACCTTTGATGTTAACTCAAAATTTAGTCAGGAACAACAACATTTCCAGAGAAGCAAGGCCATGATTGAATTGCAGATGGCTTTCGACTTGAAGGAGGGCCAAGTATCAAATATGTTTGAAGGACCTGCACCTTTGGTCAAGGAACGTGATGCATGTGGTGTCGGTTTCATTGCAAATACTTCTAGTGGAGGTAAGTGAAATATAGATGTGGTGTTAGTGGTGACGCCCTCTTTTTTACTTATATATGATTTACATATCTATATTGCTAACCACATATCTCATTTCTTGATCTTCGCTTAATCACATGTATTTCGCTAACCAATAGATGAATTTGGAACCAACAAGGTACTCACTGAAGCACTCGTAGCCCTTGACTGCATGGAGCATCGCGGAGCTTGCGGTGGAGATAATGAATCTGGAGATGGAGCAGGTATCATGACCCAAATCCCATGGAAACTTTTCGATGAATTTCGCTCTGATGAGTGCTCCAAGCCAGGAGTTGGTTTCGTCTTCCTACCCAGAGATGAAAAACGTCGTGAAGCAGTCAAGGATGTCATGCAGTCCGTTTGTGAATCCAATGAGCTCGGTTTCATTGGATGGCGTGAAGTTCCTGTTGATAATGAGACTCTTGGACCAATGGCAAAGGCTGTCGTTCCTTCCATGTGGCAATTCTTTGTCAAGGCTCCTAAGCGCCTCGATAATGATGACGAGGACCGTGATGGCTTTGAACGTACTCTTTATCTCGTCCGTCGTCGTTTCGATGTTGCCATGAAGCAAGCAGGACTCTCATGGGACGACGATGATAGCGAGATTTACGTTGCCTCATTCTCTTCCAGAACCATAGTATACAAGGGCATGGTGCAAGGATGCGTTCTTCCTCAATTCTACAAAGATCTGCAAAACCCTGATTTCACAACTAAATTTGCAATCTACCATCGTCGTTTCTCTACCAACACTAGCCCTCGTTGGCCCCTTGCACAGCCTATGCGCGTTGTAGGACACAATGGAGAGATTAATACCCTCCTTGGAAATGTTAACTGGATCAAGGCGCGTGAAGCATCCAAGAGTATTGACATGAACGACTCTTGTGATATCCAGGACTTGGTTGATTACGACAGTACGGATAATATTCTGATCAAGTGCAACACTCAGGATAATCCTACCTTCCTTGACCCTCTCATTGATCTTGGCCGTTCTGATTCCGCAAACTTGGACGCAGTTTTTGAGCTCATGACCAAGTCTCGCCATCGTGCTCCCTGTGCACTCATGGCCCTTGTGCCCACCGCTTACGAGAATGAGCCCGCGCTCAAGAATAATCCGGAAATTGTTGATTTCTATAAGTTCCACGGAGGTCTTCTCGAGGCCTGGGATGGTCCTGCTCTTCTTGTGTTCTCTGATGGAAAGTCCATTGGAGCATCCCTCGATCGCAACGGTCTTCGACCCGCTCGTTATTCCATCGCGAAGGATGGAACAGTGTACATGATGAGTGAGACTGGAGTTGTGCCTACACTAAAGGAATCAGATATCATCGAAAAGGGACGTCTTGGACCTGGACAGATGATTAATGTGGATCTTATCACTGGAGAGTTTAAAGATAATATTAAGATCAAGAGCGAGATCGCTTCCAGACATCCTTATGGAGAATGGATGGAGAAGCAACGCAAGGATGTTCGCCAGATGGATGCTGATTCTGAACGTATTTACGACGATGCATCTACCACCTTTGCTCAGGGAACTTTCGGATGGTCCCTCGAGGACATTGGCATGCAGATTCAAGATATGGCTGGTTCTGGAAAAGAGACCACTTACTCCATGGGAGATGATGCGCCCCAAGCAGTATTTTCTGAACGTCCTCACGTTCTCTACAATTATTTCAAGCAGAGATTTGCCCAGGTTACTAATCCCCCTATCGATCCTCTTCGTGAGGGTGTCGTTATGTCTCTTGCCATGACTCTTGGAAAGAAGCAGTCCATTTATAAGGTTTCTGAGATGGGAGCCCGTCTGATTCACCTTGAGTCCCCTGTGTTGAACTCTGTTGAAATGGAAGAGATTAGAGACCTCGCTGCTGAAGAGAACGGCGGATTTGAGCAGGCAACAATCTCCACTCGATACGATCTTGCTGATGGTCCCACCGGAATGAAAACCGCCGTTGATGAAATCTGTGATGCTGCAGTCGAGGAGGTCCGCAACGGATCGGAGGTATTAATCCTTAGTGACTTTGCGGAGGACCAGTCAATTCTCGACAGCAGCACTTATGTTTCACCTCTTCTCGCAGTTGGTGCAGTGCACCATCGCCTAATTAAAGAGGGTCTCCGAATGGATGTCGGTCTTATTGTTGAAACTGGAAGTGCTTGGTCCACTCATCACTTCGCGTGTCTTGTTGGATACGGAGCGAATGCTGTGCATCCATACCTCGCATACGAGACTGTCAAACAATGGCATGGACAGGAAAGAACTCAAAAACAAATGGCCGCAGGAAGGTTGGCAACGTCGACCATTGAGCAGGCTCAGTCGAATTATCGTAAGGCTATCGAGGCTGGTCTCCTGAAGATTCTTTCTAAGATGGGTATATCGCTACTCACTTCCTATGCTGGTGCCCAAATTTTCGAGGCTGTTGGTATTGGAGACGAGGTTATCGACATCTCTTTCAAGGGAACCACTAGTCGTATCGGTGGAATGAGCTTAGAGGATATTGCTTCTGAGACTGTCTTGATGAGACCCGAAGTTGCTGACGCAAAGAGGAAGTTGATTAATTACGGATATTACAAGCCGTCTCCTCGGTTAGGAGAGTATCATGCAAACTCCTCAGACCTTGCGAAGTTGCTTCATAATGCAATCGGGCTTGATAAGAATGTGCACTCAAAGAACCGTGATGACAAACCTAATGACGGTGTCAAACCTGCGCGAGCTGCTGATTACGAGATTTTCAAGAAGAGTCTTGAGGAAGCGCCTATCTGTAATATCCGTGATCTTATGGATTTTGAGTCTGATAAAGCCAGCATCCCCATTACTGATGTTGAACCTGCAGCCGAAATCATGAAGCGATTTTGTACTGGAGCTATGTCTCTTGGAGCTCTCAGTCGTGAGGCACATGAGACCCTTGCAATTGCTGTTAACCGTGTTGGAGGAAAATCCAATTCTGGAGAAGGAGGTGAGGATACCGTTCGTGGAAAGGATCTCGTCGACGTTGATGAGAAGGGACGTAGTGACACTTTCCCGCATTTGGCTGGGTTGAAGAACGGAGATTCTGCGAACTCTTATATTCATCAGATTGCTTCTGGGCGTTTTGGAGTCACTCCTGAGTTCCTTGTTACCGGAAAGCAGCTAGAAATCAAAATGGCACAGGGAGCAAAGCCTGGTGAGGGAGGACAGCTTCCTGGACCCAAGGTTTCTGAATACATTGCTGGACTGCGTGCTTCGAAGCCTGGTGTCACTCTAATTTCGCCTCCTCCTCATCACGATATCTATTCTATTGAGGACTTGGCTCAGTTGATTCATGATCTTCACGCAATTAATGAGAACGCTGGTGTCTCTGTCAAGCTTGTTTCTTCTGTTGGTATCGGAACTGTAGCATGCGGAGTTGCGAAGGCAAACGCTGATGTAATTCAAATTTCTGGTGGAGATGGAGGAACAGGAGCTTCTCCTCTTTCTTCCATCAAACATGCTGGTCTTCCTTGGGAGCTCGGCCTCGCTGAAGCTCATTCTGCGCTTTATAATAACGGACTTCGGGACCGTGTTCTAATCCGCGTCGATGGAGGAATCCGTACTGGGAGAGATCTCACTATTGCAGCTATGATGGGAGCTGAAGAATTTGGATTCGGAACAATTGCAATGATTGCAGAGGGCTGTGTAATGGCTCGTGTATGTCATCTCAACACATGTCCTGTCGGAGTCACTTCCCAAAAGGAGGAGCTTCGTAAAAAGTTCCCCGGAACACCTGAACATGTTGTGAACTTCTTTGAATTTGTTGCTGAGGAAATCAGAAATATTATGGCGCACTTAGGGTACTCCAAGTTTGAGGATCTTATCGGACGTACTGACTTACTGCAGCAGAGCCCCAGCCAAATGGACCGCATTGCGAAAACTAAGAATGTTGTACTGGACCCTTTCTTTTCTGGAGTTCCCAACACCAAGGACTCTCGTGACTTTTTGATGTCTAGCGAGGACCATACCGTAGCGAAGGATCAGATCGTTCACAAAAACGGATTTTCTTCTGCTCTTGACCGTGCTATCTGTGGTGAGGAAAGTGTCAAGAATGTTATTCAGTCTAATGAAGGATCTACAACTGTGAACTTCAACATTAAGAATACTGATCGCAGTACTTGTGCCATGCTTGCTGGAGATATTGCGCGTGCCCATGGAAACACTGGATTTAAGGGAAGCATCAATGTTATTTTTAATGGAAGCGCAGGGCAGTCCTTTGGAGCTTTCGTTATGCCCGGTATGAGTGTGCGTCTTGAAGGAGAGGCTAATGATTATGTCGGAAAAGGATTTCATGGAGGAGAGATTGTAGTTGTTCCTGATAAGGATGCAGGATTCGTTGCCGCTGATTCTAGTATTGTAGGTAATGCCTGTTTGTATGGAGCAACTGGAGGAGATTTTCACGCAAATGGACGTGCTGGAGAGCGTTTCGCCGTCCGTAACAGTGGAGCGTACGCAGTAGCTGAGGGAACCGGAGATCATTGCTGCGAGTACATGACTGGAGGTGTTGTTGTTGCACTTGGAAGTGTAGGAAGAAATGTCGGAGCTGGTATGACTGGAGGTCTTGGATACTTCTACGATCCTGATAACCAACTCGATGAGCGTTTGAACAAGGAGATTATCAAGGCTCAAAAGATTGAGAGTAAGGAAGGAGAGGCACAACTGAAACATATGATTGAGAGACACTTCCAGAAGACAGGAAGTGAGAAGGCTGAAGCAATCCTAAACAATTGGGATGCCGAAGTTGAGAACTTTGTGCAAATTCACCCCCCTTCGGAAGCTAAAAGTCCTTTCGTTATGACAACGGATAGTATCGTTACTGATCTCCGAGTATCTGCCTCCTCACCTGACGGCGATATGTGCTTTCTTCCTGTAGGAGATGAACAGCTGACACCTGAACAAACACAACGCTGTGCTGATTAAAGAATGCAGTTTTCATAGATTTTAACATTATTCGAACGCACTCGATGATGCCATCAACAAAAACACGTTATTATTAACATTATGCTTCATTCATTGATGACATATTATTATATGACCCTTCCGTAGACAGTATTATATCTATGTAGTAGTTCGAGTGACAGACACCACTGGTACATTCCCAAATTCTACTTTCTCTCTTTTCACAGCAGCGACAACCTTTTATATTGTGAAAATCAAATGATGATGTCGTTTTTTAAGTATTGCAGGTGTCGAAGATACGTTAACAATGAAACATCACGTAGTTTATGCTCAAGACTGCGATCATTGTTATGTTTAGGATTGTAATTAGAAGTAAGAGGTATGATATCCCCTGTGCCTGCGTTCGAATACCTTCTCATTGCATTGGAGCACTTTACAAGCGCATACTCTAATGAACCACTCACACCACTTCCTGAAGCAGTAGCTAACATACAGCAGCCTTTTCCAAATAACCGACTGCGCATCTTGCAGCATTTAATCCATTTTCAATAGCTCCATTTAAAGTAGCCGTGGAGAAGAGAGACTGCCTTAAAATGCTCTAGAACTGCGATGAAATTACTAGATTTACTTCTCGTCCAAAAAGTCTCGAACATTTTCATTGTATCACAATACTACATACTACTCTATGACAAGTAGGACCTTGCACTTCTAGCAAGATTAGATTTTTGCATCCGTGATCGGCAAGGCCGATTTGCCGGGAGGGGAGGTAAAGAAGTCTTATGTCATGCATTATTTTTTGATACCAGATATCTTTGGCAAAAGAGAGATCCAGGGAAGGAATTCATAAAACTTACATTTGTCGAAATAATCAAGCTTTAGTTTTACACCAAAGTACTTACTGCAAAGTACGAATCCAGATTTGTAAGTATTATTCTTTAATATGGCATGAATTGTGACGGCAGGCAGCAGAGGGAGGAATAATCATGCTGCTATGCTTCCTGTCCGTGCGGAGTGCAATGAATCAATAACGACATCCAGGAGAAAAGGAGTAGTATGGTGTGCCTTTCACTTTTTGTCCACGTCGTAGTCCAGAATCATTGGAGAAAACGAGATTGACTTCTTGCTTTGTAATCAGTATTTAAATCCTCACACCCTCAATTCCTTAATTCAATACTCTCCTGTTTATTCATTTGCATCCTCCTGAAGTTTCATCATTCTGCTTCCAAATGTTTTGCAATTTGTTCTCCTGTCCCAAGCCAAAGAAGCATGTTCCAAATGGGGTCAGCGTGCATTACTTGAAAACTCAATTTCTGCGCGAGGTGAAAGAAACGGAAGGTCTCAATGAAAATTCCACGATACGAGAGATTGAAGACTTGAAGTGGGCAAAGCATGGTGTGATCCGTTCCAAAGGTGCCTCAATAGTTTGTCCTCGAGACGATACAACGGTAGGAGCTGCTTATTCTGATTGCTTGAATGGAGATGATAATGTCGGTCTTGCGACATTCATGCTCTCGTATACCTGGAACTACAAGATATGTGATATCATCGATACTCTTGTGGCGCACTGTGAATCCAACAAGGACATGGATCAGAAACGCACATATGTTTGGAATTGCTGTCTCTGTAATAACCAGCATCGAGTCTACGAGGAGAAGCAGAATGGTGGCAATGTGCCATTTGATGAGTTTCATGAAATCTTTCGTACAAACGTCGTGAATATTGGCCATGTCGTCGCCATGATGTTTCCGTGGGATAATCCAGAATATCTCACACGAGTATGGTGCGGGTTCGAAGCGTATACTGCAACTACCGAATCAGGCTGCACATTGATAATCGCCATGCCCCCGAAAGAAAGGCACGCCATGATGAGTGCTGTAGGGGATATCAACACTCTTTTCAACGTATTGGCTGCTACCATGATTCAAAATGCTGAGGCATATGCGCCAGAAGATCTTGAGAAGATCTTGAAGCTTGTGGAAGAAGAGATTGGGTATACCAAGTTGAATAACAGCGTTAATGAATTGATTCGAAGGTGGGTGATGGACACGCTTGTAGCCGAATTTGAAAAAATGAATGGAAGGAAGGGTATGAGGAACAATCATGATGGTCACAACAAAGATGATTTGCAAGATGAGAAATTGTCTAGATTGTGTTTTAATGTTGGATTTGTCATGTATAAGAATGGGGAATATGACGAGGCCTTGGTGTATTTCAAAAACATATTGAAGGAAAAATTGAATCCGACTGTGGATCAGAAATTGTTCAGTGCGAAAGTATACAATCAAATTGGTCTAGTGTATGATGAAAAGGGTGAGTATGAGAATGCTTTCGGTGAACTCCGCAAGGCCTTGGAGATTCGATTGGAGGCTCTTGGACCCGACCATCCAAATACTGCCTCGTCCTACCATAGTATTGGTGGAGTGTATTTTCAAAAGGGTGATTACGAGAATGCTCTCGTTGAATACCGCAAGGCCTTGGAGATTCGATTAAAGGTGCATGGACCGGATCATTCAGAAACTGCCGATTCCTACAATAATATTGGTGAAGTGTATAGCGCAAAGGGTGATTATGATGATGCTCTCGTTGAATACCGCACGGCCTTCGAGATTGATTTGAAGGCGCATGGACCCGACCATCCAGATACTGCCTCATCCTACAATAATATTGGTGGAGTGTATTATGAAAAGGGTGATTATAAGAATGCTCTCGTTGAATATCGTAAAGCCTTGGAGATTCAATTCAAGGTGCTTGGAACCGACCATCCAAATACTGCCACATCCTACAATAATATTGGTTCTGCATATGATGCAAAGGGTGATTATAAGAATGCTCTCGTTGAATACCGCACGGCCTTCGAGATTCAATTGAAGGTGCGACCCGACCATCCAGATACTGCCTCATCCTACAATAATATTGGTTCTGTATATGATGCAAAGGGTGATTATAAGAATGCTCTCGTTGAATACCGCAAGGCCTTGGAGATTCAATTGAAGGCGCATGGACCCGACCATCCAGATACTGCCGAGTCCTACCATAATATTGGTGGAGTGTATGATGCAAAAGTGATTATAAGAATGCTCTCGTTGAATACCGCAAGTGCTTGAAGATTGAGTTGAAGGTGCGACCGGACCATTCATCTACTGCCACATCCTACAATAATATTGGTTCTGTGTATTATAATAAGGGTGATTATGAGAATGCTCTCGTTAAATACCGCAAGGCCTTGGAGATTCGATTGAAGGTGCTTGGACCAAACCACTCCGACACTATTACATCACAGACAGATGTCAATAATGCCCTTTCAATGATTTGATCGCTTGATTTGATTCTTTCTTCAATTCGATAATACATGGAAGGCCTAAAATAACATTGCAATCCTCAGTGGCAATCCTCAGTGACAATCCTTTACCAGTGTAATATCATTGTTGTAAATAATAATGCTGCTGAGGTGTTAGGTGTGGACGTTGATAGCTTGGAATTGAGCATGGGGATGAGTGGGATTATACTGAGGCTATCAAGAGGGGGGCGACCAGTGTGAGGGTTGGATTGACCATCTTTGGAGCCAGAGATTACTCCAAGAAGAAATAAGGTAAACAGGCACGCTTGTATTCAATGAAAAGAAGTGCATTCTTTTTAATAGAATACGCATTAGCTGTTTCGAAGCATATTTGTGACATGACTAGCATACAGTGAGTAATACAGCGGCGCGTGCAGCAGCCTTAAAAGCATTTACCGGGGTTGAGGATGCCAGTACTGCTGGAGAGAACATGTGTACTCCATTTGACAGACTTTTGGAAACTTTACGCTGTATGTTCATTATTTACTTTCTTATTCTTTAAAGCTTTTGTATGTGCTCATCCTTGCCTTTCATCTCTTTCAGATTGGATGCTAATTCATGCTTCTGGATATCAATCTGATCCAATGCCAACTGGAAGTGACGATCCCTATCATCATGCCGTGCTGCAGTTGAAGCCTCCAACTTCGTTGACTTTTGGGTTGTCGGTATTGTTGTCGGTGCTCATGCTGTATGCTGTGATGGTGATTAGTAGTGGTTATGGGTTGATAAGGCTGCTCCGCACGTTGTTACCAAACACCAAAACCATTATAAACAGTGATGGATCCCTTCCACCGTGCACATGTGCCGGCTGCACACCTTGAAATTGCCCAGGCTGAGCCTGTTGAATATCATATACCTTTTCCAATTTCCAATGATGTTGAATATCTTCACTACTACAATCTGGCCACCAATCACTCAATTGATCCCTCACCATCATATCCAACTTCTTTTGTTGATCTTTATATTTGTGCATGTACTTCGAAGGAATGGCAATACTGCACAAGCCACTCCCCTTGGGCGCATAGGAATCATTGACAATATGAAGAAAGCTCACGGTGAGTGCTGGGCCAGACCCTTCCTAGCTTGGTTCAAGTAATTTAAGGACTGATATTCTGCCATCAACTAGTGAATACGGTTGACCGTTTGGTGCTCTCAATCCTTTTTTGTTTTGTGTAATTTGTCTACTGAATTTGCTTTTCAAATTGTGCAGCTTCGTTGTTGTTGTTTCTAGTAGCTAGCTGCAAAATGGTGAGTGAACGTCAGTCTATTTCACTTGCATGGTTACTATTGTCTTGGAACATGTAGCTGTTTGTTTAGTCATAAAGACTAAATGCTCGAAACCACAAACATTGGAGGGCGACTATGGGCAGGATTCTTGGGGCTTATGAATAGACTCAGTTTTGCTGCATCTTGTTCGCCTGTCTCTTTTCCAGATAAGCTTTCGTAAGAAATGATTAGTCGATTATGAGATGCAGTAGTAACCAAATAGGTCCCATGTAGGTAGTCGCCCATCTCTCTCGTTGTTGGAGGAGGTGACAAAACCTTGAAGGCCTGTAATCCTGGGAATATGCGACCATCATTGGTATGCTGCTGTATCTTGCCTCCAGCTGTCCTCGCATCACCTTTGCCGTCCATCAATGTGCCCGCTTCGCTCACGCCCCAAAGAAATCATATGGTACTGCTATGAAGCACATTCTTCAATACAAACAAAGGACTCATCCTCAAGCAAATAGATAAATTTAAAGTTCGTTGTTATGTTGACGCCGAATGCTTTGGCCTATGGTATTCTGATTGTGAGTTGTGACACGAATAATACATGAACCAATGTCAACTTGTTTACCTTGAACAAAAATACTAATAAGCTTTTCTACTGCCTGCTTTTATGGTAACTTATCTATTGGAAAGGAGTATTTGACAGTTTCATAAATACACCATGATCCTCCCTCGGGATCTTACACCAGTACACCAACCATTTCAGCACTATTAAAGCTACTATTATTCGCATCTTCCTGCGTATCCATGGTATCCACGCCGGTGTTCAATTTCGAAGATTCAACTTCGCCAGCTATCTTTTTATTCTTCCTGACCGCCTTTTCCCAATCCGCATTATGATAAATAGCAAGAATCACTAATCCCGTAGTTGCATAGCCAATGAATAATGCTGCTGCCAGACCTGAAATGTTGTAACCAAATACGAATGTAGAAACCCCTGCTAACGGAAGCGTTACGAGACATGTTACCAGTAGCTCAATTTTTGTCGATCGCTGGTACATCGCAAGCGCGCGATTCAAATATGCCCCTGTCGTGGTTAAAGAGATCATCGGCTGACAGAGCAGAATGTAAGGCATGACGCCCATTAGCATGTTTTCTAGATCATTATCGCTTGTAACAAAATAGATCACATTGAAACAGAACACTAGAACACTAGTTCCCACTACCGATGTGATGCCAGTTAGAAACATGCATCTATTGGAAACCTGCTTTGCCACCTCAATGTTTCCTTTACTGAGCTGGTAAGAAACGCGAGATTCAGCTGCACTCCCAATGCAGGATGGTATCACACCTAATTTGGGAGTAGTAATGTGAGTTATTTTTAGTTTCGTTTCACTAGCTTTCAATTATAATATAGTCAGATAACTTACCAACAAGACCCCAAATGTAGCTAAGCAGAATCCAAGACGCAGATTCGGTACTACCAAGGAATGAAGCAAAACATGCCGAAACGAGCCACTTTTGTGGGAAAGGGAGAAGATGCGTTTTAGAGATGAAATATGTTTAAAAAAAGTATATGTAATGTTGATAAAGATCTTACCTCCAATTCGCCATTCAATTCATCAAACAGTAAGGGAATTGATTTCATAAACAAAGTTGACAATGCTTTTTTGTTTTGCCGCTGTAGTACGTCGTGTGGCGTACCAATATGTTGGTGAGCATAAATGAAATGACGGTAAAAAATGATATTGTTGACCACTTGGACAAGAGTTTTTCAACCCAAACTTACATCGTAAGTTATAGGAGCCTGCATTCCCTTCTTATAATCGCAATACAAATCCCATTTGTACCATGTCAAATAGTAATATAGCCAATGAGAAACAACATCGATCGTCAAGTAGATGAGACCTAGCTGCGCAAGCGATGGTCGTACAAATGGAATAATGAACGCAGAAATTGCGATATTAACCAATCCATCACACAATGCATACTTCGCATTGAAATCGGCAAACCCGTCAATGTCTGTGGTAATCGAGATGAAACCAGCTGTGGTACTTGCAAAGTTATGGATCACTGCAATGTAGATGTAACTGCCGAAACCATAAAATCTCATTATGGGTCTCATGGCAAATATCATTCCAATAGACACTGGGACTGAAATGATTGTATTGACGATAACACTTATTCTAATATATTTTCCTGCTTTGAAATTCCCCTTTGTTGTTTCCAATGCGATGGAGTTGTTCACATGCTTGTACAATGAATTGTACAGGGCACCCGAGAACATGAATGCTGCCTCAAGAATAAACCAGACATATGAATAGCAGATCATCGCTGTTACACTCATGTAACTGGATATAAGTGCGATGGACAACATCGAGGTAAAGTACTGGATGAAAGAGCTTATAGTCCAACTGAATTATAATTGTGAGAATGATGATGACGATATTATACAGATCAATGATCCATTCGAAACTTACGGTATAGCAAGTTTATTGATCTCATTCATTTCCTTCTGATATGTATCATTACCTTCTACGGATTGATCTACATTCGTACTTTTATCAATGGATGTACTTATCATCTCTGCTTTGTTATTCGGGCGGTTCTTAACAGTCTTTCTTTTTCTTTTATTGACACGGAATCTCCTTGACTTTCTTCCAAAAAATCTTCTAGGTTCTGAGTTCTCAATGATCACATTGCTCAATTTTATACTTTTTCCAGATTTGTTTCTAGAGTTGTCCCTGTTGCCGTCTGCAAATAATTCATAAGACATTTCAGCTTCGACTTCCTCAGAGGTAATATTTTCATTATTTCCATCTTGTCCGAAAAAATATTCATATGCCTTGTTACCAACAACCTCATGAACTGCACACAAGTAAGGGGTGGGATCTATCCAAGCCTGTGAAGCGTTAGTACTAGGGGATCCAAATTCGCCGTCATCGCCAGACCTTGATTTGGAATGTTTGTCCTTGTTTCCCCACTTCTTCTTACGGCAAATGAAAGGAAACCGATAGTAATACAAATTGCCGTGTAGGCCGTTGTCGCAAGGAGCACTGGCCAGCCTGGAGCAACTGAATTACTATTGTATTGATTACCCATAACGAGCGAAAATTAATATACAACTTAATGAATAATGAAATAAATGTTCCGGGATCGACAGTTTGGCTGTTCAGACATAAAAAAATCGGCGATTGTCTGCGATTGTTGCCTTTTTGTCATTTATTTTACATTTATCCCTGCAATTTTAGTATTTGTCACATTTGTATCCACTCCCACGGCTATTTTGGATCTCCCACTACACAAATTCTTCAAAATGATATTTTTTATATAACGGCTTTTCCTTCGAAGATCATCTTCTGTCTCTTCTTCTCTCTCATCACAGCTCATCACCCTTCCCATAAACCTAGTTAAAAGTTAAAACATGCATTGTTCTACACAAATACCAATAAGCTTTTCTACTGCCTGATTTTATGGTAACTTATCTATTGGAAAGGAGTATTTGACAGTTTCATAAATACACCTTGATCCTCCCCCGGGATCTTATACCAGTACACCAACCATTTCAGCACTATTTAAGCCACTATTATTCGCATCTTCCTGCGTATCCATGGTATCCACGCCGGTGTTCAATTTCGAAGATTCAACTTCGCCAGCTATCTTTTTATTCTTCCTGACCGCCTTTTCCCAATCCGCATTAAAAGGCATTGCAACTCAATAGATTATAAATTAATTTCTACAATGAGACATAGCGTGGGGTGCCTAAGTACGGCGCTAGCCAACCTTCCGATGGGGGTGACTAATCTATCGCAGACTAATTCATCGCCAGTGTGGTTTAATTCGTTGCTCTTCAGTTACCGATGTCGTGGACTGCTAAATTATCTTTGCTGATACAAAAACATAAAACATACTGCTGCGCATGAGAGTGAAAACTGTGAAACTGTATTATATCATATCACTTCTTCTGCTCAATACATCATACATCATCCATATTCAGTGTATGGAATGAAGGACCCGCCATTGATCTTATTGTTTGGGATCATGAGGGATAGTACTAGGTGTGTAGTCAAGGTCGAGAGAATGGAAAGTCCCTTTGAGAGAGGCTTTAGAGAGAAAGAGACAGAGTATGCGCCTATAGCAATGGTACAGGAGAGAATATCAGGGGAAAGTGTTCGGCGTTGTGATGATGGCCCTGGACAACTTGAAGTGCAAAATGATCTGGACATGGATCTAGTTCAGCCATTAGATGGCGACAATGATCAAATTATGTTGAGTGCGTTCATGGCCAATGATTCATTAGATAATGATATAGCTTTGGCAATGGCCTCGGCTCCACAGTCTATTACTGATGCGAATAGAAAATCTAGAACAGGAATTGACAGCAATCAATCAGCAGGAAGAGCAGTTCAAGCTGCTGATGATAGTGATGCTGGTCGAATACGACAGGTTGCTTCTTTTGATCGAATCCATGCTCGAATAGAGAAGAATGGCATTGACCAGCAAAAGAAACAAGCGATTGGTAGTGACAGTGTTCGTATGGTAGAGGAATCTCCTTGTTTAGATAAGTCAGATGTACAAGAAGAAAGTGTATCGAAAGAACACGATTTACTTAATTATGGTGACCATGTTGTTGATGAAGAAATAAGTTCCTTCGACCAGTCAAATGTGGAACCAGCAACGGATTATCAGTCACAAGCTGAATGTGGGAGCAGCACAAGTGATAGCGATGATCAAATGAGAGAAGTACCTTTTCGGGATTCACCAACTGTGGAAGAAAGAAAACAGCGTCTCATGGAGTTTGACAAAACGTGTCTTGGTGAAAGGATTGCTGAACTCAGTTCAGGGACCATTACTGATAAAGATTGGAATGTCACTAGCTTGGCAGGAATGCCTGCGTTGCACATTCCCCCACCCGTGAACTCCAAGAGGAAATACAATGAAGTGTACGAATCCAAACATCATGAAAAATGGAATAGATTCTTCATGGAACTTAAAGACTATAAAGAAAAGAATGGACATTGTAACATCCCAACCAGGAATGGATCGCTTGGGACCTGGATCTCGTATCAGAGAGTATTGTTCAGATCCAAGAAACTCATGACGGATCGTCATGAAAAACTTGTGGGGATTGGGTTCACATTTGAGGATGCGAGATTCGCATCCGATCATGAGAAATGGAATAGATGCTTCATGGAGCTTGTGGATTATAAAGAAAAGAATGGACATTGTAACATCCCAATCACGAATGGATCGCTTGGGAGCTGGATCGCGCATCAGAGGTTATTGTTCAGATCCAAGAAACTCAAGATGGATCGTCATGAAAAACTAGTGGAGATTGGGTTCACATTTGTGTACGAATCCAACATATGGAATACACAGTTCATGGAGCTTGTGAAGTATAAAGAAAAGAATGGACATTGTAACATCCCAACCAATAAAGGATCGCTTGGGAACTGGATCCGGCATCAGAGGAGATTGTTCAGATCCAACAAACTCAAGAAGGATCGTTATGATAAACTTGTGGAGATTGGGTTGACATTTGAGGATGTGACTGCTTTGGAATTCAAGGGGAATTTAGATCAGCAGTGGCAGAATATGTATCAGAAACTATTTGAGGATCATAAGGAGATGAAAGGACATTGTTACATCCCACGCAGAATTGGATCGCTTGGGAACTGGATTGAACTTCAGAGGACTTTGTTCAGATCCAAGAAACTCAAAGCGGATCGTTATGAAAAACTTGTGGCGATTGGGTTCACATTTGAGGCTGCTTTGGAATTCAAGGGGAAGTTAGATCAGCAGTGGCATGAGATGTATCAGAAACTATTGGAGCATAAGGAGATGAAAGGACATTGTTTTAATGTGCCTCAGACCCTTCCTCTTGGGAGATGGCTATCTTGGCAGAGGTGGCTTTACAGGAATGGAAAGTTGAGAGAAGACCGGGCGGAGAAGTTGCTTTCTGTTGGCTTTAATGATAAAAAAGGTTTGAAGAAGGGCGGGGCCGTTAGTGTTTGTGGTCCTTCATCGGGACAGCCTCCTAGGAAGAATAGAAAAGTGGAGGATTTAGACAATGATTCTGCTGCGATTACCCATGATGAGGGAGAGGAAGGTATTGATGACATCAATGCTAATGGTGATCTTAGTGACAATGGCAATGCACACGAAGAGGTTGTGGAGGAACATATCTTCGTAGCTACGGAACTGGTGGAGGTAGGAATCAAAGAGGGGCATTCTCTAGGAGAGGTAGCTCCCCCCTTGGAGAAGAACAATGAAGTTCATGAAAGCTGTCCAGCTGCGAGTGTTTAAAAGTACAACGTAGTAGTAGCAGAGGAATAAGCCGCTTCTCAAACACATGAGAAGAGATTATGAGTACGCGATATGTGCTTTCTTCCTGTAGGAGACGAACAGCTGACACCTGAACAAACACAACGCTGTGCTGATTAAAGAATGCAGTTTTCATAGATTTTAACATTATTCGAACGCACTCGATGATGCCATCAACAAAAACACGTTATTATTAACATTATGCTTCATTCATTGATGACATATTATTATATGACCCTTCCGTAGACAGTATTATATCTATGTAGTAGTTCGAGTGACAGACACCACTGATACATTCCCAAATTCTACTTTCTCTCTTTTCACAGCAGTGACAACCTTTTATATTGTGAAAATTTACAAGCTTCTTGTTGGAAATCCCAAATGATGATGTCGTTTTTCTGCTATTGTTCAAGTATTGTAGGTGTCGAAGATACGTTCACAATGACACATCACATTGCTTATGCTCAAGACTGCGATCATTGTTATGTTTAGGATTGTAATTAGAAGTAAGAGGCACATCCCTTCTGCCTGCGTTCGAATACCTTCTCATTGCATTGGAGCACTTTACAAGCGCATACTCTAATTAATCACTCACACCACTTCCTGAAGCAGTAGCTAACGTACAGTAACCTTTTCCAAATAACCGACTGCGCATCTTGCAGCATTTAATCCACTTTCAATAGCTCCGTTTAAAGTAGCCGTGGCCATATAGTCTCCACAAACAAATAACCCATCGGGAAGTGAAACTTCCCCAAACAGTGATGGATCCCTTCCACCGTGCACATTTGCCGGCTGCACACCTTGAAATTGTCCAGGCTGAGCCTGTTGAATATCATATACCTTTTCCAATTTCCAATGATGTTGAATATCTTCACTACTACAATCTGGCCACCAATCACTCAATTGATCCCTCACCATCATATCCAACTTCTTTTGTTGATCTTTATATTTGTGCATGTACTTCGAAGGAATGGCAATACTGCACAAGCCACTCCCCTTGGGCGCATAGGAATCATTGATAATATGAAGGAAGCTCACGGTGAGTGCCGGGCCAGATCCTTCCCCACCTCCATTCAGTATTAAGATGGGTTCCTTGACCGGCGTCTCCGTTTGAAATGAATAGTACATGCACCCCACCGACCGCTGGGGTTGTTTCTCCATGTTATTCAAAGATTCCAATCCTTTAATTTTCGATAAAAGTTTTTGAGCTTGAACCCCTTCCGTGGCACAAATGATGCTCTTGCAATGAATTGTTGCCCCTTGTTCGGTATCAATTGTGTACCTATAGGACACGGAATCATTATCATTGGATTCTTCATGACATTGAATATTCTTGACAGCATGACTCAATTTTACATCGACACCTTGCCCCTTCGCATTATCCATCAACTGGTTGGAGACAGCCTGCATCCCTCCCGTTGGAAGACTGGCAGCTCCTTCTGCAAACATTTTAAATACGAAATGAAACATGTGCGAAGATTGTTCTTGGAGCGGACAGAAATATATCCCTGTCAGAAAAGGCTCGAAGAATTCTTGAATCATTTTATCAGAAAAGTGATAGGTTTCTTTGAGACAGGAGAGTGTTGATATTTCCTGCTCTTTATCATTTGAGAAAAGTTGTGTGACGCTGTTAGTTTTGACTTTGTAGAAAAGGGGTATGAGGCGCAGTTTATCCATGGGCGTTCCGACCGTGGAAGTGATGGCATCCATAATTCTGAGTGGTTGTCGAAGTGGATCTGCAATGCGTGCCATTTGACGTTTGATGCCATTGTCGTTGCCATTGATATTACGATTGGATTGCTCTTGATGAATGAGCGCCCCAGGATCATACTTTTTCAGTTCCAACAGCGAGTAATCTAATAACCTTTGCGATTGCGGATAGTTTTCGACGAATACAGCATATCCTCTGTCGAATATGAAACCATTTATGATATCAGAGGATACTCGGCCTCCTGGCGAAGGTTGACTTTCCAACAACACAACAGAAGAGGAATCGTGATTGACTGCCTTTCCTCCGGACGAAGCTTCAATTGCTGCAGAAAGACCACTGATGCCACCTCCGATGATCACGAGATCAGCACTGACATCATCTGATTTTGATTTCGATGCTTTTAATTGTCGTGGTCGTGGTCGAGTTCCGCTTCGTCTTGAATAAGAGAAAACATGATTACTGCAACTGATGCTCCTGCTGATGCTAATGCTGCGAGGAGAAAATGCCAAACACCACAAACTCAAATTCATAAGAATAAGGAATGAGCTATAGTAACAGCGCCGAGGACATCGATAGTGACATATACCAACCATTGGATGATTGGATATTATGCGTTGAAAATAATGCAACTACGTTTCCTCGGGAAAGATCAAAGAGAGCACCGCAATCGATGAATATGAATGAAAACAAATACAGAAACACTATATGATATATATTGCGAGTCAATATGTAATGGGTGTAACAATGGGTGGTGGGTGGTGAGTGGTGAGAAGTTTGTGTTGACTTTTTGTATGTGTTTTACTGTATTTTGTTTTTGTGTGCGTCGAGTCAGTGCACAACAGTGAAGAGCTAAGCCGTTATAATGTAGTTGCCAATAATTGCAGAGTGGTCTAGCTAGTACTATTATCTCAGGGTTTAGAGCTTTCTTCGTACAACCGTTATCCAACTGTTATCCAAGCTAACCCCTAGTCTGAGCGGAATAACGATTATGACCGTTACTCCCAACTCCGTCCGGCATTTAGCCAGCACTGTCCTTCATCGACACTATGTACCTATGTCCCATCTAACTAATAAGTAATAAGCTCACCTTATCTTATTACTCGATTATTATCGTCACCTTTCTCCACTACTGACTTCCGAAGCTTCATTATTTGCTGTCAAAACAGATAACAAAGATAACAGAAACAAATAAGTAACAACATAACACAGTAATATAAACACGAACAGGATGAAATCAAAAGTCGACGGATCAAATTCTACTCAACGGAATCTTGCTCTCCAGATTCTTCGTGATCTATTGAAAGATGAATTTATTTGTTCGATCTGTCTTGATACTTGCACAGATACGAACATAAATCCACAATGCGGTCATCGATTCTGCAAAATCTGCATCAAGGAGAGTTTGACTAGCTGCAAGCACGAGTGTCCCATTTGCAGAACACATATCCCCACATGTCGTACCTTGAGACAAGATGCGCAATTTGATCGAATTGTGAGTATTGTACAGAAACACTTCTATTGTTGTCGGTAATTAATATAGCTAGTTGTATCTCATTGAATCACGAACTAACATCCTCATTTAATTTAGTCATCACGAGTTCTAGAAACAATTGCGGTATTGGAAGGAAATCTAGATCAGGATGTTAGTGACAAGAATCAAATAACAGAGAATGAAACTAGTGCAACCAACTCCTCGTCGAACGATAGTAGTGATGAGTCGCAAGAAAGTTGTGGTAAATGCGTTGTATCGAGCAATAGACATGATATGGACAGTTGTATGGGAGGTAATAGAGAGACTGCTGGTGGTGGTATTGTAAAAGAAGAGAACCATCGGGTAGTAAGAGAAGAGAGTTCGGCAACGAACATGAAACCCCCATTGAATCATTCTGATATTATCGATCTCGCCGTAGAGCCCGGAGATGCTGGCAAGATTGAAGTGAACTCTAGAGTACTTGTATGGTGGCCTTACGAGAAAAGGTACTATTCAGGAACAGTAGATAGGATCAAGGTCAACAGCTCCGATCCACATCCACATCACATTCTTTACGATGATGGTGATAGACAATGGACAAACCTATGCCATCGCGACTTCAAACATATTGACGCAGCAGCTGGGTCAGGTGGATTAAACAATTCCGACGCATCAGCGTCGGAATCTGCAGCATCAGTTTCAGTAAGTCAATTGGAAATCACATGTCATAGGCATCAAATGCCTTTGTGTAGTTAGTAGCTACGAACGTGCAGCGGGGTGCCTTTTTTTCTTTTTGCAAACCTTCCGATTCTCCCTTATTTATTCTATTCCGCTTCATTTACAGACGAGAGAAACTCCTTGCAAATCTAAATCAAAGGCCAAAATGAGGAAAGTCAGTGAAGATTCAACCTTGTCCAAGCATGAAAAGTCATCGAAACGCAAACGCAAGAAAGAAAGGTGCCAAGGCGAGGATGAGATGGTGAATAAAGATACAAAGCAGAACAAAATGAAGAAAAGCAAAAAGGAAAGAACAGCAAGCTATCATCATCTTGTTGTCCCCGCTGGAACTGATAATATCAATGCTAATAGTAATGTTAATGAAAATGTCAATGCACACGAAGAGGTTGTGGAGGAACATACCGTCGCAGCTACGGAACAAATGGAGGAAGGAAACAGTACTGATACAGATGAGAATGTGATTAGCTTGGAAGGAATGCCTATGTTGCATAACCCCCCATCAGTGAACTCCAAGAGGAAACACAATCAAGCGTACGAATCCAAACTTCATGTAAAATGGAATAGACTCTTCATGGAGCTTGTGGATTATAAAGAAAAGAATGGACATTGTAACATCCCATACAGGAATGATTCGCTTCAGAGATGGATCGAACGTCAGAGGACTTTGTTCAGATCCAACAAACTCAAGGAGGATCGTTATGAAAAACTTGTGGGGATTGGGTTCACATTTGTTTACAAATCCAACCTATGCAATACACAGTTTATGGAGCTTGTGAAGTATAAAGAAAGGAATGGTTATTGTAACATCCCAACCACAACCTCTAACTCCAATACCAACTCCAATTTGTCCACCGTCTCGCCTTTCAACTACTGGACGACTGAGGCCAGCGAACAAGGAGTGGCTAATCTACCACATCCAGCAATTTCTATCACCCACACGCCTATCCGGAACAATTACGATGCTGCTACTAACACAGTCACTTCAGCTCAATCAGAGTCTGTTTCAGCTAACAAATCCTTCAGTAACACAGATTCTAAAACATTAGATGCCGAGCCTGAAGCTACGCCTGCGTCCTCATCCACACCACTCAAGCCTGACAAAGAACAGTCACTCGCAAGTAAACGTAGAGCTTCCGTGGGGAAATGGACTCTCTCAGAAGATGAAGCGCTCCGTAAGGCAGTTCAAGCAAACAATGGAAGAAACTGGAAAAAAATCTCTCTCGTTCTTCCTGGAAGGTCGGACGTCCAATGTCTCCACCGATGGCAAAAGGTTCTCAAACCAGGTTTGATCAAGGGACCTTGGACGATGGAAGAGGATGCAAAGGTCATTGAATTGGTTAAAAAGTTTGGGCAGAAGAAGTGGAGCTTTATCGCTGGTGAATTGAAAGGCAGGCTTGGGAAGCAATGTCGTGAGCGTTGGTATAATCATCTTAATCCTGATATCAATAAAGGAGAGTGGACGCAGGCAGAAGATGAGTTAATTATCTCCTCGCATAAAAGGATAGGTAATAAATGGGCTGTGATTGCTAGAGTACTCGAGGGGAGGACAGATAATTCGATCAAGAACCGCTGGAATAGTACGCTGAAGAGACTAACGAAGGACGGAATGATCGACCTTAGCAGTATCAAGAGGGATAACACACCTTGGACGACGGAAGAGGATGCAAAGGTCATTGCATTGGTTAAAAAGTTTGGTCAGAAGAAGTGGAGCTTTATCGCTGGTGAATTGAAAGGCAGGCTTGGGAATCAATGTCGTGAGCGTTGGTATAATCATCTTAATCCTGATATCAATAAAGGAGAGTGGACGCAGGCAGAAGATGAGTTAATTATCTCCTCGCATAAAAGGATAGGTAATAAATGGGCTGTGATTGCTAGAGTACTCGAGGGGAGGACAGATAATTCGATCAAGAACCGCTGGAATAGTACGCTGAAGAGACTAACGAAGGACGGAATGATCGACCTTAGCAGTATCAAGAGGGATAACACAGCTTAGAAAGCACCCAAGAGGAAAAAAGCGATCGCTGTTTCAGAAACTACTGTCACGTCTCCCAAAGAATCTGAATCTGATGCAGATGTTTGCGAACAAGACCTGAAGAGAATGAAGGCCTCTCCTGAGGAATTTATATAAGAGACTGCTCTTCAGTATTTTTCGACTCCCGTCCGTCAATCTTATTTAGGCACGGCAGGTGTCAGGAGCATGCGCCACATATCCGAGGATCAGGATGAAACCGCAATGATTGCTGCACAAGCATTGAAAGTATTATCTTCTCCTCCATCATCGAGGAGAGCATCCAGAATTAATCCTGCAGAAGCTTCCATGTTCTCACCCACTTGTGGAATCAATTACTGCGACTCCAACACTATATTTAGTCCAGGTATGTATGAGACCGAACGCTAATTTTTTTCTCTGCATTGGCTGATTCAAAGGATATAATCTCACTTTTTCTCTTCTTTATTCAGTGAGAACTATGCCGCAAGCAGCATCTGTTAGCAATTCCAGTGGAAGCAATCCAACTAGTCCAAAATTTGCGATTCACCACTCTCCGCTCAAAACGGATGTTCCAGCCCTTCCGCTTTATCAAAAATCGAGAACTCTCGAGAAACCAGCATCAAACGGAAACTACAGCTGCACCGGTTCTGATGGAACAAATAATGATAATGATAGCCGTTCTACGCATGAAGATATGATGAGCGATGCTGATCTTTTGTTAGACCTCAATAAGTTCGCACTTAAAAAATAAGCGAGCGGCTTATTTATTCTTTGAACAGGAAGATTCATATTTGTGGGTAATTTGGGAATACTGTGATGGAAGCAAAATAGTAGGTCTAGTGGTAGGTCTAGTGACGGACAATTTTCCTATAAACAAATATAATAACAAGTACATTTATCATCTCTAGATCCTGGGCAAGAGACAAGAAAGAGGCGGCATCTTTTCATTTCTCATTATCATGTCCATGCTAGCATGGTTGTTGCTGTACAATAATGTACAAGCAAATTCCAACACTATTCCAACCGACCCGACATAGGACTCATAAAAGGGCTTGAGTTAACATTTTGGGGCTGAAGTAAAAATGTCTTGAAGGAGGAGGCAACAGGCAACACCAAACACCATCAAAAATCAAAAAGAGAATTTACATTTGAATTTGTATAATATCATCGAACATACTTTATGGCCTCCAACATCTGCGCGACATGCGGCTGGTTCTCAGCCCTAATATCATGCCTCTCCTTTGGTTCATTTGCTGTTCCAATCAAAAGCAAACGTGCCAGGGACTGCAAGGTAGACCCCAATAACAAATGTTCAAAATGATTGTATCTACCTATCAATGGTACTCTGCTCCCTCTTTGTCTCACACTTTTTCGGGAAACCACAGACTGATTAACATTCACATCGATAATATCGAGGTACGCCAAGTAGATATTCGCCCAGTCTACTTTGGTCAAAGCCTTTCCAGGACGACATGCACATCCATTGCTGTTAATGCTGATGTTGTTAAAGGTTGTTATATGGAATTGGGTATTGGGGTGCGAAGATAAAGTGTACGACGAGCAATAGTGTGATGATTGTAGTAGTGGTGCCTAAATTTCGTTCAACTTTATTTATTTATTTTTTAAATCTCACAGCGCGCGAAATCGGGAGGCAAAAAATCACTTGTCAACGAATTGACGGTCGAGATAATACTATTTACTATTCATCTCAGGTTTAGAGCTCCATTAAATATTGAGGAAGGCTTCCGAAGCTTCATTATTTGCAGTTTGCAGTGTCATTTATCGGTTGCAAGCAGCAAGCAGCAAAACAGATAAAAATAACTAACAACATAACACAGTAATATTAACACGAACAGGATGAAACCAAAAGTCGACGGGTCAAATTCTACTCAACGGAATCTTGCTCTCCAGATTCTTCGTGATCTCGTGAAAGATGAATTTGAATGTGCGATCTGTCTTGATACTTGCACAGATACGAATATAAATCCACAATGCGGTCATCGATTCTGCAAACCCTGCATCAAGGAGAGTTTGACTAGCTGCAAGCACGAGTGTCCCATTTGCAGAACACATATCCCCACATGTCGTACCTTGAGACAAGATGCGCAATTTGATCGAATTGTGAGTATTGTACAGAAACACTTTTATTGTTGTCGGTAATTAATATAGCTAGTTGTATCTCATTTAATCACGAACTAACATCCTCATATAATTTAGTCATTACAAGTTCTAGAAACAATTGCGGTGTTGGAAGAAAATCTAGATCAGGATGTTAGTGACACAAATCAAATAACAGAGAATGAAACTAGTGCAACCAACTCCTCGTCGAATGATAGTAGTGATGAGTCGCAAGAAAGTTGTGGTAAATGCGTAGTATCGAGCAATAGATATAATATGGACAGTAGTATAGGAGGTAATAGAGAGGCTGCTGGTGGTGGTATGGTAAAAAAAGAGAACCATCAGGTAGTAAGAGAAGAGAGTTCGGCAACGAAGGTGAAACCCCGATTGAATCATTCTGATATTATCGATATCACTGTAGAGCCCGAAGATACTGGCGAGATTGAAGTGAACTCTAGAGTACTTGTATGGTGGCCTTACGAGAAAAAGTACTATTCAGGAACAGTAGATAGGATCAAGGTCAACAGCTCCGATCCCGATCCACATCACATTCTTTACGACGATGGTGATAGACAATGGACAAACCTATGTCATCGCGACTTCAAACGTATTGACGCAGCAGCTGGGTCAGGTGGACTAAACAATTCAGCATCAATTTCAGTAAGTCAATTGGAAATCACATGTCATAGGCATCAAATGCCTTTGTGTAGTTAGTGGCTACATGCAGCGAGATGACTTCTTTTTCTTTTTGCAAACCTTCTGATTCTCCCTTATTTATTCTAATCCAATGCATTTACAGACGAGAGAAACTCCTCACAAATCTACATCAAAGGCCAAAAAGAGGAAAGTCAGTGAAGATTCCACCTTGTCCATGCATGAAAAGACATCGAAGCGCGAACGCAAGAAAGAAAGGTGCCAAGGCGAGGATGAGAGAGTGAATAAAGATGCAAAGCAGAATGAAAAGAAGAAATGGAAAAAGGAAAGAACAGCAAGCTATTATCATCTCGCTGGAACTGATAATATCAATGCAAATTATGATGTTGATGACAATGGCAATGCACACGAAGAGGTTGTGGAGGAACATACCGTCGCAGCTACGGAACTAGTGGAGGAAGGAAGCATTACTGATACAGATGAGAATGATACTAGCTTGGAAGGAATGCCTGTGTTGCGTAGTCCCCCACCCGTGAACTCCAAGAGGAAACAGAGTGAAGCGTACACATCCAAATATCATGAAAAATGGAATAGACAGTTCATGGACCTTGTGGAGTATAAAGCAACGAATGGACATTGTAACATCCCAACAACGAGTGGATCGCTTGGGAACTGGATTAATCATCAGAGGAGTTTGTTCAAATCCAAGAAACTCAAGGCAGATCGTCATGAAAAACTTGTGGGGATCGGGTTCACATTTTTGTTCGAATCCAACCTATGGAATAGTCACTTCATGGAGCTTGTGAAGTATAAAGAAAAGAATGGACATTGTAACATTACAACAAGGAATGGATCGCTTGGGACCTGGATCCATCATCAGAGGACTTTGTTCAGATCCAACAAACTCAAGGAGGATCGTTATGAAAAACTTGTGGGGATTGGGTTCACATTCGATCACGAATCCAACATATGGAATATACACTTCATGGAGCTTGTGAAGTATAAAGAAAAGAATGGACATTGTAACATCCCAACCAAGAAGAATGGGTCGCTTGGAGACTGGATCTCGACTCAAAGGACTTTGTTCAGATCCAAGAAACTCAAGGCAGATCGTTATGAAAAACTTGTAGGGATTGGGTTTGCATTTGAGGATGTAACTGCTTTGGAATTCAAGGGGAAATTAGATCAGCAGTGGCAGGATATGTATCAGAAACTGTTGGAGCATAAGGAGATGAATGGACATTGTTTTAATATGCCGAAGACCCTTCCTCTCGGGAGATGGCTAACCAAGCAGAGGTGGCTTTACAGGAATGGAATCTTGAGAGACGATCGGGCGGAGAAGTTGCTTTCTGTTGGCTTTGATGATAAAAAAGGTTTGAAGAAGGGTGGGGCCATTGGTATCCGTGATGCTTCATTGGGACATCCTCCTAGGAAGAAGAGAAAGGTGTTGGGTTTAGACAATGATCTTGCTGCCATTACTCATGATGAGGGAGAGGAAGGTATTGTTGATATCAATGCTAATGGTGATGGTAGTGACAATGACAATGGCA
>Ga0306864_1000086_pt1 | contig 42969 bp, 41 predicted proteins | sample AntRauTorckE5430_FD_190448 | JGI IMG/M metagenome (GOLD analysis project Ga0306864, IMG submission 190448) | Saline lake microbial communities from Rauer Islands, Antarctica - Metagenome Torckler E5 #430 (v2) (version 2) | ecosystem: Environmental > Aquatic > Non-marine Saline and Alkaline >...
TGAATCTGTAATATCCTTTAACAGATTATCACGATCTAGAGTGGATAATAATAGTATTTCCTCTTTTAAATTATCTATGTTCATAATCTAAATATACATATAATAGCTGTATTAAACTAGAGCCTAAGTTTATTAACTTTGAATGTATGGTAAAAGCTAATTATAACCTTGGGCTTGCACATGAATTATTTAGCATTTTATAAACAACCTTGAGTGTTAAAGTTTAGTATTTTTAGGCCTCTCAAAACCAGTCTATGGAAATTCCCTTATTAAAAGAAATTGTCATTGTCTTAGGCATTTCTATTGTCATCATTTTGGCATTTCAGAAGATAAAGGTGCCTTCTATTCTTGGGTTCTTAATGGCGGGAATAATCGTGGGGCCTAGTGCATTCAATTTATTAAGCTCCACTCATGAAGTAGAATTGCTTTCAGAAATTGGGATAATTTTCCTGCTCTTTATCATTGGAATTGAATTATCGTTTAGCGGACTTATGAAAATCCGAAAGACTGTTTTTATAGGAGGAGGTCTTCAAGTTGGAGGAACTATATTGATAACGGCCTTGGTTTCTATCGCGTTAGGGGTTGACATTAATACCGCTGTTTTTATAGGATTTTTAATTTCCCTTAGCAGTACAGCTATCGTCCTTAAGATGCTTCAGGAAAAAGGAGAGATCGAATCTCCTCATGGTAGAGTGGCTCTAGGGATTCTTATTTTCCAAGATATAATTGTTGTCCCAATGATGTTACTAACACCCATTTTGGCAGGGAAATCCGATAATATTGGAGAAACTTTACTTATTCTCTTAGTGAAATTAATAGGAGTCGGGGCAGTGGTTTTTATACTTCAAAGGTATATAGTTCCGTTTGTTTTCAAATTGGTTGTTAAATCCAAGAATAGAGAATTATTTATATTAACCACAATCGTTTTTTGCTTTTCTGTAGCTTGGTTAACCTCCTCTGTCGGACTCTCCTTAGCGCTTGGTGCCTTTTTTGCAGGTTTGATTATCTCTGAATCGGAATATAGCCATCAAGCTACAGCTAATGTCTTACCGTTTAGAGAAATCTTTATCAGTTTCTTTTTTATCTCTGTGGGTTCATTGCTAGATCTGTTTTTTTTTATAAATAATGTCATTTATATCTTGCTTTTTGTACTTGCGGTCCTTTTGATTAAAATGCTGGTGGTCGCTGTTGTGACATTCATTTTAAAAACTCAACCGCGAACTACATTTATGTCTGCACTGAGTATTTTCCAAGTGGGAGAGTTTTCTCTTTTACTCTCTACGGTCGGCCTTCAAAACGATTTATTGCCCGACGAATTATATCAATACTTTCTATCCGTTTCTATAATCACTATGGCATTAACGCCGTTTATCCTTCAAAAATCTCATAAATTTACAGATTTTTTACTCATAGCAGCCATTCCTAAAGGCGTAAGGAAACGCCTTAATAACAGAAAGCTAGAGCAAAGTAGCAGTGAAGTAGATCAGGTCCAAGAGTGGTCGGACCATGTGATTATTATCGGGTATGGAATCAACGGTCAAAATATCTCTAGAGTGACCTCTCACATAGATATCCCTTATGTGATTGTGGATATGGACTACGATGCCATAGAGGAGGCTAAAAGAAAAAACCAACCTATTGTTTTTGGAGATGCAGCAGATCCAGAAATTCTCAAGCATATCAATATTCAAAAAGCTAGAGTAGTGGTCATCGCAATTTCCGATCCAAGTGCCACCAAAAAGATCATCTCTTCCGTAAGATTATTTTCTCAAACCGTTTATATCATTGTGAGAACACGCTTTGTAAAAGAGATTGACGAAAATATGAAAGTGGGGGCGGATGAAGTCATTCCTGAAGAGTTTGAGACCTCTATCGAAATTTTTACACGGGTGCTTAAACAATATATGATTACCCAAAGTGATATTGAGAATATTGTCACCAGTATAAGATCTTATGACTACCAAATGCTTACCAGTATAAAACCAACGTCTAAGAATGCCATGTTTCAACAATTAAATATTCCAAATAAGGAGGTGGCAACACTTCATGTGCAACATGGGGATAATGATATTGCAGGGAAATCTATAGTGGATTCTGGTATGGGCAAAAAATATAATGTTACTATTTTAGCTATTAAGCGTGGACGAAAATATATTTCAGAAATCCAGCCCACTACCAAAATTGAAATTGATGATCTGGTCTATATTTTTGGAACTTCACAAGACATCAATACTTTAAATAAAGTGATAAAATTTTAAGATTAAACCGTAACATTTTCAAACTAAACCGTCCAATTAGAAAATAAGCAATGAAAAAAATAGTTTTTGTCATAGGAATTATAACTATGATCACCAGTTGTAAATCGATTTCCAAATCAGAAAATAATCTAGTAGTAGTCGATATTTTCCTAAATGAAATTGAAAATGATAGGGTAAAAGTCTCTATAAACCCGGGTCCAATTCAATCCGACTCTCTTGAGTTTTATTTACCTAAGACAGTGCCTGGAACTTATGCTTTGAATGATTATGGACAGTTTTCTGATGCCTTAGTCGCTATTGATTATGATGGAAATGAAATGTCTATCACTCGAAACGATGAGAATATGTGGAGCATTTCCAATTCCCAAAATTTCGATAAGTTGGTGTATTATGTTGAAGACACCTTCGATATTGAGGGGGAGGGCGGTGTGTTTTCTCCAGCAGGAACCAATTTTGAGGCGGGGGATAATTTTATGCTCAATTTACATGCGATGGTTGGTTATTTTGAGAATGCAAAGGAAATCCCTTATAAAATAAATATCCATAGACCTTCAAATCTAACAGCTTCAGCTTCTTTGCCTGTCATAAATCAAATTGACCAAGGAACCCATATCACTGACGAATTTTCTACCAACCGCTATTTTGGAGTGATAGATCATCCTATCCTTTATTCCGTTCCAGACACGACAAGTTTTGATATTGAAGGGATGAAGGTGCTCTTGAGTATTCATTCTCCAAATAATATTCACACCACTAAAGATTTAAAACCAGCTTTAGAAAAAATGGTTCAAGCCCAAAAATCCTTCTTAGGTGAAATTGATAATACAAATGTATATGCTATTTTATTGTATTTGGCAGATATGGAAAACCCAGATGCTCGAGGATTTGGCGCTTTAGAACATCATACTTCTACAAGTGTCGTTTTGCCAGAAACCATGACTTTACCTCAGCTTGAAGAATCTATGATAGATGTGGTCTCGCATGAGTTCTTTCATATTATTACACCATTGAATATCCACTCTAACGAAGTCCACTATTTCGATTATAATGACCCTAAAATGTCTAAGCATCTTTGGATGTATGAGGGAGTTACAGAATACTTTGCCAATCTGTTTCAAATTAACCAAGGTCTTATTTCTGAGGAAGATTTTTATGAGCGGATGAACGGGAAGATTGAAACCTCAAGAGCTTTTGATGATACCATGCCGTTTACGACGATGAGTGAGAATATTCTTGATGATGAGTACAAAGACAGCTATTATAACGTGTATCAAAAAGGAGCGCTTATAGGGATGGCTTTGGATATCCGCCTCAGGGAACTAAGCGGAGGAACAATGGGGATTTTAGATCTTATGAAAAAGTTGATTTCTAAATATGGAAAAGACACACCCTTTGAGGACGATGCCTTAATTCCTGAAATTATAAGTTTAACGTATCCTGAAATACAAGAGTTTTTTGAGGCTTACGTCGATGGAAACACTCCAATTCCTTACGATGATTTTTTTGCTAAAGTAGGTGTTGAGAAAACGGAGATTGTTTCTAAAACAGGCTATTTTTTAGACGGAAGGACTCCATTTATAGATGCCAATCAGGACAAAGGCACTGTCTTTTTTAGAGAAAGCTACCCTATGAATTCGTTTTTTGAAGAGCTAGGTGTAAAAGGTGGAGATGTGATCAGCTCTATTAATGGAACTGATTATACTTTAGAAAATATAAGGAATTTAATTTCGGCTTCTATGGCTTGGGGAGAAGGAGAAGATTTTAAAATAACAGTGGAAAGGGATGGCGAAGAGCTTACTTTTGAAGGTAAAACCAGTCAGCCTTTTATAAATAAAACCACTTTACAATCACAAGAACTTGAAGAAACGGATCCTAAATTCCAATTGAGACAGTCTTGGTTAAAAGGCTAGATCTTAAGCATATTTAGTATCCCTAAAAAATCTAGTCGTAAGACCTCACTTTTGTAGGTTACTTTTATTCCAAAATAGTACATTTGAACCCAAATCATCAAGGTGTTAAATTCGATAAAAACTCATTTTTTAACTAAAAGCCTATCTTCCAAGAGATGCGTTCAGGCTGAAAAATTATTAAGTGACAAGGTTGGGATTTTATATAATGATGATATAGCAGACAGACATCAGTTACAGCAGCTCGTTGAGAAGAACTTCAACATCAATCCTGAAAATGTTGGTTTTTTAGGCTTTAGTCGGCATCGGTATAATAAGGTAGAAAAACCAGAATACATCTTTACGACAGAGGACTTTACCCTGTTTGGAAAACCAAAATCTAAAGCTATTGACGAATTCTTAAAAACAAATTATAAATTGCTTTTTAATTATTTTGGTAAAGATGAACTGTGCTTAGAGGTTCTAGCCCACCTTAGTGAAGCGAAATTGAAAGTAGGATTACAAGAGGCGGACGAAAGAATAAATGACCTTTTATTGAACATAGAGTCTAAAAATCTTGATTTTTTTAAAGAAAGTTATAAATACATAAAGCAAATAATTTAATATTGATGAAACAGTTTTTAGGAACAGGAGTGGCCCTAGTCACGCCTTTTACGAAGGAGAATGATGTTGACGAAGATGCTTTGAGAAAATTGGTTCAATTTCAAATTAAGAATGGAGTAGATTATATAGTCGTTCTAGGAACTACTGCAGAAAGTACAACTCTTTCTAAAGTAGAAAAGGAGAACGTAAAAGATATCATTAAATCTGAGAACAAAGGTCAACTTCCTCTTGTTCTTGGGTTAGGTGGAAATAGTACTTCTCATGTGGTCGAAGATTTAGCTGAAGAAAACCTAGAAGGTTTTAATGCTATTTTATCGGTGTCTCCATTTTACAATAAACCCAGTCAAGAAGGAATTTACTTACATTTCTCTGAAGTCTCTAAAGCCTCAAAGCTTCCAATTATAGTGTATAATGTGCCAGGAAGAACAGGATCTAATATGCTGCCCTCAACTGTAACTCGTCTAGCAAGGGATTTCAAAAATATTATTGGTATTAAAGAAGCCGCTGGTGATCTAGTCCAAGCTATGGCAATAATAAGGGATACACCAGATGACTTTTTAGTGATTTCTGGTGATGATATGCTTGCATTGCCCATGGTTTTAGCTGGAGGTGCAGGAGTGATTTCTGTGATGGCACAAGGCTATCCATCAGAATTTTCTAAAATGCTTAGTCTAGGTAAAGAAGGGAAAGTGAAGGAAGCATTTACTGTTCAATATTTATTGATGGAGGGTATCGATCTTATTTTTAAAGAAGGAAATCCTTCTGGTATAAAGGCGGTTTTTGAATTTAAACATTTATGTGAATCGAGTGTTAGGTTGCCTTTAGTAGAGGCAAGTTCAACATTAAAATCAGCATTAAAGATTTTCGACAGTCAGTTGAAATAAGCTGAGTCATAATGCGTTTTTATTATCGAAGATTTATCCCTAATTTTGCACGACATTTAAATTTATGAAATCAATACTTTTACTCTTATTAATTGTTATTTCTTTCTCTTCTTGTAGCGACTACCAGAAAGTATTAAAAGACGATGAGATCGCCCCAAAATACGAACTGGCAAAGTCTATGTACGATAAAGGTTTAGAGAAGGGGAAGAGTAAGTATTTCACCAAAGCCATTAGGCTTTTCGATCAAATTTTGCCTCAGTATAAAGGCAAACCTTCAGGTGAAACAGTAAGTTATATGAATGCGAATTCACATTATTTATCAGGAGACTACTTTTTATCTGGTTATTTGTTTGAACGCTTTTCAAAGTCTTATCCTAACAGTGAAAAGGCTGAAGAGGCACATTATAAAAGCGCTGTAAGCTATTACGAAGTTTCTCCGATATTCAGTAAAGACCAAGAGGACACTCAGACTGCGATGACCAAACTTCAGTTTTACATCAATACCTATCCCGATGGAGAGTTTTTTGAAGAATCTAATTCTAAGATTCAAGAATTAAGCTTAAAAATTGAAAAGAAATATTACGAAATTTCTAAATTATATAATCACACTGAACGATACAAAGCGGCGATAGAATCTTTTGATAACTATATATTAAAATTCCCAGGAACTAAATTTAGGGAGCAAGCTTTTTTTTATAAGTTTGAATCTGCTTATCTTTTGGCCATTAATAGTATTACTATGTTGGTACCAGAACGAATTGCTGAAGCTCAAACTTACTACGAAGATTATTCAAAATATTACACGGGTACAAAACTATCTGAACAAGCATTGATCTACGCCAAAGACATAGAAGAACGAACAAATACACAAACTGAATTATGAATTCAAATATTAAAAACACCAACGCCCCAATAAGCACAACGACAATCAACAAAAATAAAGTTGATGCGCCTACTGGAAACATCTACGAAGCGATTTCTATAGTTTCTAAACGCTCTAACCAAATTAACGTGGAGATGAAAAAAGAGCTTTTGGAAAAATTAGATGAATTTGCTACGTACAACGAAAACTTAGATGAGGTTTTTGAAAATAAAGAGCAAATTGAAGTTTCTAAATACTACGAAAGACTTCCTAAACCACATTCAATTGCAATGGAAGAATGGTTAGATGACAAAATTTACTACAGACATACTCAAGAGAATACAGAAGACTAAATAGCTTTTCATCAATGAGTATTTTAAGCGGCAAGCATATCCTATTAGGAATCACAGGTGGCATTGCCGCTTACAAAGCTGCTTTTATTGTCCGTCTTTTAAAAAAAGCAGGAGCTGAGGTGAAAGTTGTCATGACTCCAGAATCCGAGGACTTTATAACTCCGCTTACTCTATCTACATTATCTGAAAACCCTGTAGTTTCTAGCTTTACCGACGAGGAGAAGAATTGGAACAACCATGTGGATTTAGGATTATGGGCAGATGTGATGCTTATCGCTCCAGCTACGGCAAATACCTTATCCAAAATGGCTACGGGTTCTGCCAATAATTTACTTATCACTACTTATCTTTCTGCAAAATGTCCGGTCTACTTTGCACCAGCCATGGATTTAGACATGTACAAACACGCTTCGTCTAAGGCCAGTATAGACACCCTTATAGGTTTTGGAAACAAATTCATAAAACCTGGATATGGTGAACTGGCTAGTGGTCTTATTGGGGAAGGTAGAATGGCTGAGCCAGAAGATATTGTAAGTTTTATTGAACAAGATATCATTTCTCAGCTCCCCTTAGCTGGAAAAGAAATTATGATCACCGCGGGGCCTACCTATGAAGCTATAGACCCAGTTAGGTTTATAGGCAATCACTCTAGTGGCAAAATGGGTTTTGAACTTGCTAAGCGAGCTTTAGACCTTGGCGCCAAAGTGAACTTGATTACGGGACCAACACATCTGTATTTAAAGCACTCCAACTTAACTAGAATTGATGTCGTAAGCGCTCAACAAATGTGCGATGCTGCGCTTTCCAAATTCGACTCGTCTTCTATAGTTATTGCTTCAGCAGCAGTTTCAGATTACAGGCCCAAGTATCAGTTTGATCAAAAAATGAAAAAGTCTAAAGACGCCCTTCATATTGAATTAGAATCCACAACAGATATATTAGAGCATTTAGGAAGTATCAAGAAGGGCCAAATTTTAGTAGGGTTCGCCCTAGAGACCAATGATGAAGATCAAAATGCAAAGTCTAAATTGAAAAGAAAAAATTTAGATTTTATCGTCCTCAATTCCTTAAATGATAAAGGAGCAGGGTTTAAGACGGACACTAATAAAATTAAAATTATAACAAATTCAGAAACCATACGTTTTAAAACAAAACCTAAATCTGAAGTTGCTAAAGATATTTTTGATCATATTTTAAAACTAACACTCCGATGACTCTAAAGCTCATTTTCCTTTTACTTCTTTTTCCATTTGCGATTTCTGCCCAAGTTCTGGAGGCAGAAGTTGTTTTAGATGCTCAACAAACTGGAAGAAACCAGTTAACGATTTTTAGGACTTTAGAAAAAGATTTAAACGAATTTATAAATAATACAAGTTGGACAGATAATACTTACGACAGCCATGAGCGGATAAAATGCAGCTTCAATATCATTATTCAAGCTTACGATTCCGATAATTTTCAAGCTACTCTTCAGGTTCAATCTTCGAGACCCGTATTCGCATCGTCTATGAATTCTATTGTTTTAAACATAAGTGATAGTGATTTCAATTTTAATTATAAAGAGTTTGAACCCTTAAATTACAATCCCAATGTGTTTACAAACAACTTAGTATCTACCATAAGCTTCTATGTGTACACTATTTTGGGATACGATGCAGACACCTTTGTTGAACAGGGTGGCGATGAGTTTTACGAAGAAGCTAGGAAGATTGTAAACGCGGCTAGTCAACGCGGAGGTAATGGATGGAAAGAGTCTGGAGCCACTCAAAGTAGATTCGGTATCAATAGAGATTTGCTTTCCAGGAATTTTTCAAATTACAGAAAGGCACTTTATGTTTATCATAGGGAAGGCTTGGATGTGATGCATGAAGATATTGAAAAGGGGAAAGAAAATATTGTTACGGCTATCAACCTTATTTCAGAAAATTCAAAAACAAGACCCAACGCTCCCTTATTCAGAATTTTCTTCGATGCAAAATCAGATGAAATTATGCAAATCTTAAGTGGTGGCCCAGAAATGGATATTAGCTCGACCTTGAGTACTCTAAATCAAGTAGCGCCTGTTCATAACAGAAAATGGCGCATGATAGAAAAATAATCTTTATAAAGTTCCCACAATATTTAGTAAATTAGCCATTGCTTGTAACTACTAAATCCTTGAGTTGTGCTTAAAGTTCTTGGAATAAAAAATTTCGCTCTTATTGAAGACATCAGTCTTGAGTTTACAGATCATTTCTCTATCATCACCGGTGAAACTGGTGCAGGAAAATCTATCATACTAGGTGCGCTCTCCTTGCTTTTAGGCAAAAGAGCAGACCTAAATTCCATTAAAGATTCAGAAAGAAAATGCATTATTGAAGGTCACTTTTCTATAGGCTCATTTAACTTGTCTTCACTATTTGATGCTTTGGATCTAGATTATGAAGAACACACTATAATTAGAAGGGAAATTTTGCCATCAGGCAAGTCCAGAGCCTTTGTCAACGATACTCCCGTTAAACTTTCGAATCTTAGTGAATTAGGTGCTCGTCTTATCGACATCCACAGTCAACACGAAACTCAATCCATCGCAAATATAGACTACCAGTATTCAGTGCTGGATACTGTTGCTCAAAACTTCAATTTAAAGAAAAAATATAAAGATAATTTTAAACTTTTAAGCGAGTATAAGCTTCATTTTGAGGAGTTAAAATCTAACCAAGTTAAAGCTGACGAAACTTACGACTACAATGTGTTTCTACTTTCAGAATTGGAGGAGGCGAAGCTTAAGGTAGGTCTGCAAGAGGAGTTGGAGTCCGATCAAAAAAAACTGAGTCATATTGAAGAGCTTCAGGAAAAACTTGGGCAATGCTTTGAGCACTTAGACGAAGAATCTATGGGAGTCATTTCTCAATTGCGAGAAGTGAACTTGCAGATGAAAAAAGCGGCTCAACTCGATGCCAATTTAGAGGAGTTGTATCGCAGAATAGAAAGCATTTTGATTGAGGCAGAAGATATTTCAAGTGAAACTCAATCTCAACTAGAGTCTCTAGAAGCAGACCCTAAAATATTGGAACACATCAATGCGCAATTACAACAGATTTACAACCTTCAGAAAAAGCATCACACTTCGAACATAGAAGGCTTGATAGAGACTCAAAATAAACTTGAAGAACAAGTTTTTGTAAAAGAAAATGCAGAGCAAGCTCTAAATGAGGTGCTTGCCAAGATTGGTGATCAAACCGAAAAGCTAAAAGCCATCTCTAAAACCTTATTTAAGAGCAGACAAGATACCACCAAGATAATAAGCTCTAGCGTAGAAAGCATGCTAAGTGAATTGGGAATACCAGATGCTAAGTTTGAAGTAAGAGGAAGCTATACCAGTGTCTTTACTCCAAAAGGTGCCGATGAATTTGAATGGGTATTCTCTGCCAATAAAGGGAGTGCACTTCAAGATTTAAAGAAGGTAGCCTCTGGTGGTGAGTTGTCACGAATTACTTTAGCCATAAAAAGTCTCCTTGCTGAATTTGAAAATCTACCGACCATTGTTTTTGATGAAATTGATACAGGGGTTTCTGGAGATATTGCTACAAAGATGGGAAGTATCATGAAAAAAATGTCAAGCACTCTTCAGGTGATTTCCATAACGCATCTTCCTCAAATTGCAGGGATGGGAGAGCAGCACTTCAAAGTTTATAAAACGACAGAAAACGAAAAGACAAAGTCGAATATAAAAATACTCAAAGGGCAGGAACGGGTTGTGGAACTTGCAGAGATGCTTGGAGGAGATAAAACCTCTGTATCTGCTTTGGCTCATGCTCAATCTTTGTTAAAATGATTAACTTTACACTCGAAATAAAATTTACTACCTATGTCATATAATTTATTAAAAGGAAAACGAGGACTTATTTTTGGAGCTTTGGATGAAAATTCAATTGCTTGGAAAACCGCAGAAAGAGCTCATGAAGAAGGCGCTACATTTGTGTTAACGAATGCTCCTGTTGCCTTAAGAATGGGAACCATAAAAACTCTTGCTGAAAAAACAAATTCTGAGGTTATTCCTGCAGATGCTACCAACGTCGAAGATCTTGAAAATTTAATCGAAAAATCGCAGGAGATACTGGGGGGCAAGTTAGATTTTGTTCTTCATTCTATTGGTATGTCCATCAATGTGAGAAAGGGAAAACACTATACAGACCAGAATTACGATTGGACCCATAAAGGCTTAGACGTATCGGCAATGTCTTTTCATAAACTGATGCAAACCCTTTATAAAAAGGATGCGATGAACGAGTGGGGAAGTATTGTAGCTTTAACCTATATGGCAGCTCAGCGTGTTTTTCCAGATTATAACGACATGGCCGATAACAAGGCTTATTTAGAGTCTGTGGCTAGAAGTTTTGGTTACTTCTTTGGAAAAGACAAAAAGGTAAGAGTGAATACAATTTCTCAATCGCCTACACCTACCTCTGCAGGGCAAGGCGTAAAAGGATTCACTGGATTTATGAACTATGCTGAAAAAATGTCTCCACTTGGCAATGCAACTGCCTTGGAATGTGCAGATTACACACTGACGCTATTCTCTGATTTCACCAAAAAAGTAACTCTCCAAAATCTGTATCATGACGGAGGCTTTTCCAATATGGGTGTAAGTCAGGAGATTATGGAAGCTATGGAAGAATAGCTGATTTTTAAACAAATAACATTTAAAACCCTCTGCATAGAGGGTTTTTTATTTGTCAATTTTTATAAAATATTAACAATATTAATAAGATTGAATCACTTTACTTAACATTTAGTTAAAAAATACGCTTAAATCGTATTTTTTTATTCAAATATTAACTACATTTGTTACGAACTTAAAACTTTAAATTATGAAAAGAATTACAATGACATTGTTTAGTCTTGTATTTTCATTAGCACTCAATGCACAAGACTTTTCAGTCAAATCAACAAAACAGGCCGTAGCGCCCGAAATTCCTAAAGCTGTTCTTTTTGATCAGTCGCCAGATGGAACTTTAACTAATTTTGAAAGTATAGTTTCAGTAGTGAATAATACAGGCGCTGGGGTGTATGCCACTGATGACTTTACATTAGATTCTGAGTTTAATATCCAGTCTGTAACAGCTTATGGTTTTAACTCAGATCTTACATTTGAATCTACAGTTACAGGTATCAATGTTTATGTGTATGCCAATTCAGGTGATAATACTCCAGCTGGCGATCCTGCGCAACCAGGAACAGGCTTGTTAGAATTAGTGGATATTGACCCGTTCGGTCCAGCTGTAGAAATCATAAGTTCAGGGGATGGAGGATTTGATATAAAGGTTGATATCGAAGCTGCGAATGGGGGTTCTGTGACACTTCCAGCGGGAGATTATTGGTTAGTTGTTGCTCCTACACAAAATATTCCAGATTTTGGTAATGCTACAAGATGGAATTGGAGGGCAGCTGGTTCAGGTGCTTTTGGAAATAGCACTGCACACCTTATAGATCCTACTGATGCATTTGGTGGAAATTTTACAGTGTGGACACCTTATTCTGATCTTGGTATAACTGATTTTCAAAGTACTGCATTTATTATTGAAGGAGAATCTGCTTTCGATTTTCCAGAGCCTTACTGTGGTCCTTTAGAGTTTGATTTTAATGTGGAACCAATGACCAATGTAGAATTTGCAGGTATTGCAAACAGATCTGATGCGGCAGTAGATGGTAGTCCCAGCCATGAAGACTTTACCGATATAAGTGGTGATGTATTAGCTGGAGAGTCTTACGATATTATACTCGAAGGAAATACAAATGGCGGATTTACTAACAGATTTGCTGTTTTTGTTGACTGGAATCAAAACGATGTTTTAGATGATGCTGGTGAAGTTTATGAAATCACACAAACCATTAATGGTTCTGATGGTAATGATGGTCAACAAGCTACCCAAACTCTTGATGTACCTATCGATGCCTTAGCAGGTAAGACTCGTATGCGAGTTAAAAAGCTTTTTGGCACAAATGATTATTTAGACCCTTGTTTAGGAGCTGGTTTTGGCCAAACAGAAGATTATTCTATTAATGTTACTCTTCCTTTAGCGCGATTACAAGTGGTTCATAATTCACCAGATCCTGCTGTGGAAGTCGTAGATGTCTATTTAAACGATGAATTATTACTAGATGATTTTGCGTTTAGAACGGCTACTCCTTTTATAGATGCTCCCGCAAACACGCCAATCAAAATCGATATTGCTCCGGGAACCAGTGTAGATGTTTCTGAAAGCATATTTACTGTAAGCCCTACTTTGGTTGCAGATGAAACTTATATTGCAGTGGCCTCTGGTACTTTGGATTCATCAATTAGTTTAGAAGTATTTGCAGGTGCAAGAGAAGCTGCGGCTGTGGCTGGAAATACAGATGTTTTAGTACATCATGGTTCTCCAGATGCACCTACTGTAGATGTCGTTAACCAAGATGGTGGAGGTATTTTAGTTGATGATATCAGCTATACAGAATTCCAAGGCTATCTAGAATTACCAACAGACGATTATCTGATTGATATATTTACTGCAGACGGTTCTACAAAAGTTGCTGGCTACCAAGCTTATTTAGCTGAATTAGGTTTAGCAGATGCGGCTGTTACTGTTTTTGCAAGTGGATTTTTAGATCCTGGTGCTAATCAGGATGGTCCTGCTTTTGGTCTTTGGGTATCTTTAGCCTCAGGTGGAGCTTTAGTAGAATTGAATGATGAAGATTTTATTGAATTCCCAGCTCCATATTGTGGACCATTAGAAAATAATGTAGTAGAACCGATGACCTATGTTGAATTTGCAGATATTGCAAACAGAACTGATGCGGTACAAGATGGCACTCCTGCTCACGAAGACTTTACAAGTGTAGTTGGAACAGTTTTAACTGGAGAGTCTTATGAAATTATACTCGAAGGAAATACAGCTGGTAATTTTGAAAACAGATTTGCAGTATTTATTGACTGGAATCAGAATGAAGTTTTTGATACAGATGAAGTTTATGCAATTACAACAACCATCACAAATTCTACTGGTGAGGATGGTCAACAAGCTATCCAAAGCATTGAAGTACCTGAAGGTGCTGTAATAGGACAAACTAGAATGAGAGTTAAAAAGATTTTTGGATCAACTGGTTATTTAGATCCTTGTTTAGGCGCCTTTTATGGACAAACTGAAGAGTATACGCTAGACGTAAATACTTTATCTAACACTAGTTTTAACTCTACAGACTTTACTTTCTATCCAAATCCTGTAAATGATATACTTTCTATTTCAACAGCATCTACTGTTGATAACATAAAGGTATACAATATGTTAGGACAGATGGTAGTTGAAACTGCACCAAAAGTTTCAAATCCACAAGTGGATATGAATGAGCTGCAGTCTGGTGTTTATCTAGTTACTTTAGAAGTGGAAGGAAGTCTTCAAACCTTTAGAGTGATTAAGCAATAAATCACTGATAATTATAAATAATGAATCCCGGAGCTTTGCTTCGGGATTTTTTATTTGCATGATTAATGTCCGATAAAAAACAAAACGGATTGATAACATTTTTCATCTCTATAATTAGCATTGTTTTAAGGTCTTTGTTTTTTCAAACACAAGTTACCAAATAAATGATAGTTGCTCCTTTTGTGCTTTGTCAATTATCCAATCCTTTTCTGGGTTTTCCAGAAATTTCATTGGATTGATGTAGTTGAAAAGATGAATTTTACAGAAACTTACTAAATTTGAAAAGACACATTATTCTAGAAATGTGCGGATTACACACTGACTTTATTTTCAGATTTTACCAAAAAAGTAACTCTACAAAATCTGTATCATGATGGAGGCTTTTCCAATATGGGTGTAAGCCAAGAGATTATAGAAGCTACGGAAGAATAGCGGATTTTTTAAATAAAATAACTTTTATAATATTGTAAAACCATTAATAAAAAAGGGGGCGTTAATTAATTTTAAGTTAAAAATAATTCCAGAAGCTTAATATTTTATTGAAATATTAACTACATTGGCCGCTAACTTAAAAATAAAATTATGGAAAAAATTACAATGACTTTGATAGGTCTTGTTTTTGCATTTTCTGCAAATGCACAAAAACTATCTATGGAATCGCCGCAGCCTGCAACGGCTCCTGAAATTCAAAAGGCTGTATTATTTGATCAAAGCAATCCACCCGATGAAACTGCTGGAATTATTTCAACAGTAGTTAACACAGGCGCTGGTGTTTATTCAACAGATGACTTTGAATTGACCAGTGAAAATGATATCACCTTTATTACTGCTTTTGGTTTTAATATTAATGAAAATTTTACCACGGATGCAACTGGCATAAATGTTTATGTATATGCCAATTCAGCTACAAATACACCTGAAGGGAGTCCTGATGTAGTGGATTCTGGTCTTTTAGAACTTGTAAATATCGATCCACAAGGTCCTGCTATTGAAATTATTCAGAATGGATTAGAATTAGGCATAAAGATAGACGTGGCAGAAGCCCTAGGTTCTACTTTTTCACTGCCAGCTGGAAATTATTGGTTAGTTGTAGCTCCAAGTATTGATATACCAGATTTTGACGGAGCTAGCCGATGGAACTGGTATTCAGCAGGAGTAGTAGATGCAGGTGTTAACGAAGCTCATTTGATAGATCCTACCAATGTTTTTGGTGGAGGTTTTACAACTTGGACACCTTTTTCTGATCTTGGACTAGAATTTGCTAGTGTTTCATTTGTTATTGAAGGAGAATCTTCTTTATCTAATAGTGCTTTTAACTCTACAGACTTTACTTTCTATCCAAATCCTGTAAATGATATACTTTCTATTTCAACAGCATCTACCGTTGACAACCTAAAGGTATACAATATGTTAGGACAGATGGTAATTGAAACTGCACCAAAAGCTTCAAATCCACAAGTGGATATGAAAGAGCTGCAGTCTGGTGTTTATTTAGTTACTTTAGAAGTTGAAGGAAGTCTTCAATCCTTTAGAGTGATCAAGCAATAAATCACTGATGATTATAAATAATGAATCCCAGAGCTTTGCTTTGGGATTTTTTATTTGTAATATATTTACACTATGATAGAACGCCATTACTCTTTTATAATTCCTGTTTACAACAGACCAAAGGAGATGGAAGAGTTGTTAGAAAGCCTAAGCAATATAGAAGGCGACTTCGAAGTGATTATTATAGAAGATGGTTCTCAGAACTCTAGCGAGGTGGCGGTTTCCAAGTTTAATACTAAATTGAATATTTCCTATTATTTTAAGGAGAATACAGGGCCTGGAGATTCCAGGAATTATGGGATGCGGAAAGCAAAAGGGAATTATTTTATCATTTTAGACAGTGATGTTATAGTGCCTTCAACCTATTTAAAAACAGTTAACGATCATCTTTCGAGACAGTATTTGGACTGTTACGGTGGAGGAGATAAATCTCAAGATTCCTTTACAGATATTCAAAAAGCCATAGATTATGCTATGACTTCATTTTTGACCACTGGTGGCATAAGGGGAAGTGCTCATTCACAACTCTCTAAATCTTACGAACCTAGAAGTTTTAATATGGGACTATCTAAATCTGCCTTTATAGAGTCTGGAGGATTTGGGGACATTCATCCAGGAGAAGACCCTGACTTATCCATCCGATTAAAAAAGAAAAATTTTAAGGTTGGTTATATAGGGGGTGCTTTTGTTTATCATAAACGGCGAGTCGATTTTCTCAAATTTAGTTCTCAAGTCAATAAATTTGGACTAGTAAGGCCTATATTGCTCAAGCGGTACCCAGAAACTGAGAAGATAACGTACTGGTTTCCTTTTTTTTATTTATTGTTCTTCGCAGTAGGGGTGTTTCTACTTTTTTTTGAATTCTATTTTGTGATTTATTTTTATGTGTTGTATAATTTTCTTATACTAATGAATAGTATGATGAACTATAAAACTATAAAAATTGGCCTCTTAAGTGTACTTTCAACAAACATCCAATTTTTTAGTTACGGGTCTGGATTTATAAAAAGTTACTATTTCATTCATATCCTTAAGAAAAAACCACGATTAATATTCCCTCACTTATTTTTTAGTCAATGAACCAAAAGACTCAGCTTAATAGATTAAAGCAGAATATTAAAAAAAGAAATTATAAAGCCTTTATTTTTATCTTGTTTTTTACAATGCTTATATGGCTGTTTGTTCAAATGTCCAAAAGCTATGACGATTCTATAAGTCTATCCATATCACTGGTGAATGTCCCTGAAAATATTATTATCGAAAATTTGGTGCATTCTTTGGAAGTAGACATTCAACAAACAGGATTTAAAATTCTTTCTGTGAGCCTTTTCAATTCGTCTATGGATATCAATTTCAATCAATTGGATTCTTTGGATAATAGATTAGTATTTGTGACTGAAAAACATAAAAAGGAGATATCAAAATCTTTAAATCTTAAATATAGTGATATACAAATGAGCATAGATAGTTTGGAATATAAGCACTTTAGGTTAGCGACTAAGACTTTAAAAGTGAAGTCAAACTTTAAACTCGATTTTGCTATAGGCTATGATTCTACATCCACTTTCTTGTTTGAGCCTCAATTTGTAAAGGTTTCTGGGAATGATTCAATTTTAAGTACCCTCGAGTATATCTATACCAAGCTTAAAAATTTTAAAAAAGTATCTGATACTCTCGTGGGGTCAATTCGAATACAAACGGTAGACAGTCTATCTATTAATTACTTTGATACAGAGATAGATTACTTTCTTCCTGTGAGTAAATTCACAGAAGGAAGTTTTGAGATTCCAATTGAAGTTAGTCAAGAAGGTACAAATCATGACATCGTTATATTTCCTAAAACTGTAAATGTCAATTTTAAAACCAGTTTGGCTAATTTCGTGCGCATTAGCGAATCTGGTTTTAAAGTCGTGGCCAAGTATATACCCAATGAAGATTTTATGATTCTTGAATTAGTAGAACAGCCCAAGTGGGTTAAAAACGTATCTTTAGATAGCTTTAAGATTGATTATTTGATTAAAGAATGATAAAAATTGGACTTACTGGAGGCATTGGTTCTGGAAAAACGCTTGTAGCAAATATGTTTAAGAATAAGAATATCCCAGTTTTTACTGCAGATGTAGAAGCTAAAAAAATTTTAAATGACCCCTCTGTAGTTCAAGACGTATCAAATACTTTTAATATATCATTAACCGGTGACGGATTAATCAACAAATCAGAATTAGCTTCTATAGTATTTAATGATAAAGCGGCTTTAGAAAAACTCAACTCTATAATCCATCCAAAAGTTCACGAGCGTTTTCAAAAATGGATTTTAAATATAGAGGCTTCATATATTATCTACGAAGCTGCTATAATTTTTGAAAAGGGAAGAGCATCCTATTTTGATTTTACGATTTTAATCACAGCTCCAAAACAAGTTAGAATGGCACGTGTTGTCCAAAGGGACCATTCTTCAGAAGAAGAAGTAAAATTAAGAATGAGGGCACAATGGTCTGAATTTAAAAAGAAAAAACTTGCAGATTTCATAATTAAAAATACTAATATAAAACAGACTCAGCAACAGGTAGATAAACTTCATGTAAAATTTTTAAATTTTTCAGATAAATAAGAGGATTGTCTTGTTAACTTTCGGTTAAACACCGAGAAAGCATTTTGTTAAAACTGTAATTTTGGCAAAATGAATAAACGCATATTTATATTTATAATTATTCTGATGACGGTTTCCTTGGTGGGAATTATCTTCGTGCAGGGCTATTGGATTAAAAACACAGTGGAAAGCAACGAAGAACAGTTTTCCATGGGTGCCAAGCAGATACTTATAAATGTAGTGCAGCAGTTGGAGAAAGATGAAGTCGATAAGTATTACTTCAAATTTGCTTCTATCGCGGACTCTGCTATCCCAGTAAGAGCTCAACTAAGTGAAATTTTCCAATTGCCAGATGAAGGGATTTCAACTGAATATTTTACGTATTCCAATCGCTTATTCCAAGAGGATTATAAAATTGCCTCTCCTTTTTTAGCTGAAAATCAAGATTCAATCGAGTTTAAAAAATTGATTAGTAGAAAGGTAACAGCTGTGATGAGAAGAGAGGGCATGGACGGAAATACTATTAATGCCCTAGAGCGTTACGAGCGTATTAATAACCTAGAAGATGAGCAAAAATATTTATGGCTAGACGCTATAAAGGAAATGGCTTCAAAAATTCCTATCCATGAGCGAGTTGATACTTTGGAAATCAAAAAGCTTATCGATGAGCAAATGGAAAAACGAAATCTAGATTCAGGTTTTGATTTTGGAATATACAGCAATGCACTTTCGACTAAGGTGAAAACTGCAAGTTTTGAGCTCAACTCCCCTTCAACTTACGGAGTACCGGTATACAGTTATAATGATGAATATTCAGATTACCAACTGTTTATTAATTTTAAAGATAAAAACAAGCAAATTTTGTCTTCAATAGCGGTTATGGGTGGTCTTTCAGTTTTATTTACCTTGGTTATCGTTTTGGCTTTTTCTTCGGCAATAGGTCAACTTATACGGCAAAGACAAATCTCACAAATCAAAACTGACTTTATAAACAATATGACGCACGAATTTAAAACGCCCATCGCCACTATTAATTTGGCATTAGATTCTGTGAAAAATCCTATAATTGCAAACAATCCTGAAGCGGTAAACCGCTATATGAATATGATAAGGGAAGAAAATAAACGTATGCATGCTCAGGTAGAAAACGTATTAAGGATTTCTAAACTAGAAAAAAATGAGCTCAATATTGATAAAGAAAAATTTAATCTTCATGATATCATAGAAAATGCAATTAGCCATATCAATCTTATAGTTGAAGATCGAGATGGTTACATCAAAACATATCTAGATGCCAAAAGAGATAGTATATTAGCAAACAATTCACACTTTTCAAATGTTATTATAAACATTTTAGATAATTCTGTAAAGTATTCTGCTTCTGAGCCTAGAATTACAGTGACTACTGAAAATGTTAATAATTATGTTGTGCTTATCATTTCAGATCAAGGGAATGGAATGGCTAAGCAAGTTCAGAAGAAAATATTCGAAAAATTTTACAGAGAACATACAGGAGACGTTCATAATGTAAAGGGCCACGGGCTAGGATTGGCTTATGCTAAGCAAATTGTAGACGATCATCATGGAGAGATTTCTGTGAAAAGTGAAAAAGGAAAAGGAAGTTCATTCATTATTAAATTACCATTAATATCATAAATATATGGAAACTGAAAACAAGAAAATTTTATTAGTAGAAGACGACCCAAATTTTGGAATCGTGTTAAAAGATTACCTTTCCATGAATAGCTACGATGTCACGCATGCTAAAAACGGAATGGAAGGCTTCGAGAAATTCAAAAAAGGAAACTATGACCTTTGTATTTTAGACGTCATGATGCCCTATAAAGATGGTTTTACTTTAGCGAAAGAGATCAGAGCTAAAAATGAAGATATTCCAATTATCTTTCTAACGGCTAAAGCGATGAAAGATGATGTTCTAAAAGGATATAAAGTTGGGGCTGATGATTACCTCAATAAGCCTTTTGATAGTGAAGTGCTTTTGATGAAAATAAAAGCCATCATGCAAAGGAAAAATTCAGATACACTTTCAGATAGCAAGCAATTTGAATTTAGTGTGGGTAACTTTCATTTGAACTCTAAATTGAGGTTTTTAACCTTTAAAGAGGAGGAGCCTAATAAGTTATCTCCAAAAGAAAACGAGCTATTGCGTCTACTGGCCCTATACGAAAACGACTTAATGCCAAGAGAGTTAGCGCTCACAAAGATTTGGAGAGATGACAACTACTTCACGTCAAGAAGTATGGATGTGTATATTGCCAAATTGAGAAAATATTTGAAAAAAGACGATTCAGTTGAAATTTTAAATATCCATGGTGAAGGATTCCGTCTAGTTGTGAAGGGATCTGATGGGAAAGGTGCTTAAAGCCTAACTTTAGATTTAATTTTTATTTATTACAAATTAGCTTGCTGTTTTCCACGGTAAGCTAATTTTTTTTGATGTAACTAATAATGTTTTCTCTGGAAGTCTCATAATGAAACCACTTAATTTGAGGATCTTTTTTAAACCATGTTAATTGTCTTTTTGCAAATCTTCTCGTGTTCTTTTTAATTTCAGAAATGGCTTCGGCTTTTGTTACTTTACCTTCAAAATGAGAGAATAGCTCCTTATAGCCTACGGTTTGTAAAGCATTTAAGTGTTTAAAAGGATACAAAGATTCTGCTTCTTCTACAAGTCCATTTGCAATCATTTTATCTACGCGTTTTTCAATTCTACTGTAAATGATCTCTCGTGGAGCGTCTAGGCCTATTTTAATACTATTAAAACTCCTTTCTGGTTTAGCTTGATTAAGGAAAGTTGAATAGGGTTTTCCAGAGGCTTCTATAACCTCAAGCGCTCTCGTAAGTCGTCTTGGATTGCTCAATTCAATTTGTTTGTAATACTCAGGATCTTTCTTCTTCAACATGCTCTGTAACGCCCCTAACCCCTCGGAGTTGAGCAGGTTTTCGATGCTTAATCTTATATCTAACGGGATTTCTGGAAAGAGGTCAAGACCTTCTGTCACTGCTTTTTGATATAGACCACTCCCCCCAACGAGTATAGCCCTAGACCGTGTTTTGAAAATAGCCTCTAAGACCTCTATAGCCTCTTTTTCAAATTGTCCAACATTATAATCTGCTTTGATGGAAATATGTTGAATGAAACGGTGCTTTGCCTGAGAGAGCTCATTTTGACTAGGGACTGCTGTACCAATTTCCATTTCCTTAAAAAACTGCCTGGAGTCTGCTGATAAAATTTCAGTAGAAAAACAGTTTGCCAATTCAATGCTTAAATTGGTTTTTCCGATCGCGGTTGGACCAACAATACAAATTAAGGTAGATTCTTTAGCCTTCATTCTTAATTTATTTCTCCTGCTTTTTATGCAATGAATTTCCACACTTATGACAAAATTCTGCACTATCTCTATGATCATCTTCCCCACAATTAGAACAAACTTGTGTGTTTTTTCTGAAATTCTCTTTCGCCATTTCCGCAGAAACTATTCCAGTAGGAACGGCTATGACACCATATCCAAGTAGCATAATAATAGTAGCGATAAACTGTCCTAAAGGTGTTATAGGGTGGATATCTCCAAATCCTACCGTGGTAAGAGTCACTATGGCCCAATAAATCCCCCTTGGGATAGAAGTGTAACCGTGTTCAGGGCCTTCTACAATATACATTATGGTTCCAGCTATGAATGAGATAATAACGACACTATAAAGGAAAATTAATATTTTTGGCACACTATTTCTCAAGGCAACAGCTACACTAGAACCAGCTCCAGAATACCTCACCAATTTAAAAATTCTAAAGACTCTGAGTAGTCTTAAAGCTCTCAGGGATAATAAGGCTCCAGATCCAGCAAAAATCAAAGAAATATATAAGGGAATAGTAGATAGAAAGTCTACAATACCATAAAAGCTGAAAATATAATTTTTAGCTTTTTTTATACTGATGACTCTCAGTATATATTCAATGGTGAAAAACACAGTAATGATCCATTCTAGAGTAACAAATAAGGAATGGTATTGAAGGCTAATCTGTTCTACAGAATCCAGTATGACCAATACAAGACTTGCTAAAATAACAATTAATAAAGCAACATCAAATATTTTTCCCGCTTTGGTGTCTGCTTCGTATATCACTTCATGAACCTTTTCCTTCCAAGTCATCTCAAAACTGAATTACCTTCAAATTTTTATTATTTTTCCTCAAATAACTCTGTATAATATGTTGGGCATCTCTATCATTTTGCATAGGATTTATGATATTTTTCAAAATTTCAATATTTTCAACTTGAAAATTTAACTCGGTATATCCAAAACCTACGAGTTTTCCATTTTCAATTAGGACAACACTCTTTTCACCTAGGTGTCTCCCTCGATCTTGAATAATCATGTTCTTATCTTTATACGTATAAAATTCGATGAGCTCTATGATGCGAGAATTATAAGAAAGAGCATCTTCTTCTTGTATACATGCTCCATCACATTTCTTTATGGTGTAATTGAAGCAAGCTTCTTTAGTTTTATGTAAACCCGTTAATTTTTGACAAAGTTGATAAGTCTCCAAAGCTCTTTCTAAAAAGGCTTTCCCTTGTTGAAAATTGGTGAAGCTAGTAATGTAGTCTTTTTTAGAGTCCAATCTAGAAACAGTCAAATTGAGGTATCCGTTATGATCTTTGACCATATAAAGCCCGTGGGTAAATAGGTCTTTCTTTAAAGCAGAGTTATACTTTGGTTTAAGTTTTTTGATGGATTGATTTTCTTTTAGCAATGCCATAAGTTCATTACCAGTTTTTTCATAATCTACTGATAAAGTGTGCTCTTGAATCTGCTTAGATTTTTGGGCGTCACTCATAAAATGCTGGTTAGCTCTTTTTTTGATGTCATTGCTTTTTCCTACATAGATAATATCTCCTTCTTTATCAGAGAAATAATAGACTCCAACTGCATTGGGTAAATCGTCTACAAGTTTGATGAGTTTCTTATCGATGCTGCTCACCGCGTTTAACTTTAAATGAGAGCTTATAATTTCTTTATCGGTATCCTTTTCTAGTAAGAGCTTAAAAAGTTTTACTGTGGCTAGTGCATCTCCGCTAGCTCTATGACGATCTGTTATGGGGATTCCTAGTTTCCTTACTAGCTTTCCAAGACTATAAGACTCAAAATCGGGTAGAAGCTTTTTAGAGAGTTTAACGGTACACAGTGTTTTGCGTTCGTAAGCATATCCAAGTCTATCGAACTCAAGTTTCAACATTCTATAGTCAAACTTAGCATTATGAGCTACAATGATGCATCCTTCCGTTATTTCTATAATGCGCTTTGCGCTTTCGTAAAACTTAGGTGCTTGATGGAGCATTTCGTTGTTAATGCCAGTCAGGCCTACTACAAAGGATTGGATTCTGCGCTCAGGATTTATTAGCGAGATAAATTGATCTACAATCTCATTACCGTCAAATTTATAAATAGCGATTTCTGTAATCCCTTCTTCATTGTATTTTCCCCCGGTGGATTCTATGTCTAAAATGGCGTACAACCTAGCTTTATGTGTTTTAAATTAAGATAACAAAATTAAAGATATTATTTTGTTTCTATCGTTTAGTTTTTAAAGTTTAACCTCTGCGTATCAATTTTATCAACCGTTTATATTGAAGTTTTTAAAACTAATATGTCAGCCTTAAGTCTATAATACCAAATTAGACCTATAATGACGCAATAAATCGTTTTACCGATACGAATTCGGCACAGGCTTTTTTCGTCTGCTTTTCATCAAAAATAATTACCGTAGCTAAGGCTATGCTAGTTATTTTTGATTTCAATCAATCAATCAAAAAATAATTCAATTTATTCATACGGCATTATAAATATAATTTGGTATAAGTTATTGAATTTAAAATCAGTATTGATGTGATATGGCGTTCCCGTTTATCTAGCTCCAAAAATAGAACTTCCTATTCTCACCATATTAGTGTTATGTTGCATGGCGATTTTATAATCTCCGCTCATTCCCATGGATAGGATACTGAAGTCCTTTTGACTTTTTGAAGTCTCTTTATACAGCGTTTCAAGAATTTCAAATTCTCTATGAATCTGCTTTTCATCATCTGTAAACGTAGCCATGGCCATCAAGCCCTTTAGTCTCACGTTTTTTAATTCAGTTAGTTTATCATCTTCTAAGAATAGTTTTAAGTCTTCTGGAGACATGCCATATTTAGAATCCTCTTCAGCTATTTTTACTTGTAATAAGCAGTCGATTACTCGGTCATTTTCCACTGCACGCTTATTTATTTCTTTAAGTAATTTCATGTTCTGCACCGCGTGAATAAGGTCTACATAGGGAGCCATGTATTTTACTTTGTTGGTCTGTACGTGACCTACCATATGCCATTTAATATCTTTGGGTAAAGCATCCCATTTGTCCGTCATTTCCTGAACCTTATTTTCCCCAAAAATTCGCTGTCCAGCTTTATAAGCTTCCATCAAGTCTTCATTGGGCTTTGTCTTTGATACCGCGACCAAGTTGATGTTCTCTCCCAATTCTTCTGTAAATGTTTTGATATGTCCTTTAATTGACTCTTCCATCCTTTTAATTTTTAAAATTCATAAATCGTAATTCCACTTCTTAACTTAGGTTCAATGTAGGTTGTTTTTGGAGGCATTTTCATTCCTTCATCTGCTATAGTTTTCATTTCTTCAATACTTGCAGGGTACATTCCAAATCCGACCTGATAGTCTCCTTGATCGACCGCCCCTTTTACGAAAGCCATGTCTTTCTGACCTTGACTATACACCAATCTAGAATTAGTTTTCAAGTCTTGAATTCCTAAAATTGGTTTCAGTATTGTATTAAATAAAATCTGAGCATCCAATTTTGATAGTGCATCATTAAAATCGCAATTCCTATCTCTTAGGTTTAATTCGTAAAAATCACCATCGAGATACATGCTAAAATAGTGAGCTTCTTTAGGTTTATAATAATTCTGCTTTAAATTTTCAATCTTGAATTGTTCATCTAGTTTTATAAGAAATTCATCCTTACTTAAACCATTCAGGTCTTTTATAAGCCTGTTGAACTCATGAATTCTCAAGTGACTTTCTGGAATAAAAAATCCCATAAAAAAATTGTAGGCTTCTTTACCTGTATGCTGATTATTTTCAGATTCCAGCACTTTTTTTAAGTCAATTGAAGAGGAACTTCTATGGTGCCCATCGGCTATATAAATATGTTCCATCACTTCAAATTCTTTTTGAATTTGCTCATGAAGCTTTAGATCTTCAATCACCCAAAAGTGATGCGTTTCTCTAGACGTGGTAGTGAATTCATATTCTGGTCGAGTCTGCATCAATCTTTTTGAAATCCCATCTAAGATATCATTATCTGGATAGGTGAGAAGGACGGGGTCAGCGTTGAACCTTACTGTCTTTAGATACTCAGTAAATACCTCCACCTTTTCCGTTAGTGTATCCTCGTGTTTTTTAATAATATCATTTTCATAATCTTCAACACTTGCTGCACCTACAAAACCTACAAATTCTATTTCATTTCTATAAATAATTCTATGAAGGTAATAGCAAGGTTTTTCATCTTGTTGAAAACTGCCGTCTTCTTTAAATTCTTCAAACCTGTTTTTAACTAGGCTAAAGCGTTCTTTTCCAGAAATTTCTTTATTGTATTTATATCCAGGATTTGCAATATGTAGAAATGAAAAGGGATTGTTATCTAATCTTGCTTCAACTTGGGCTTTTGTATAGGTTTCGTAAGGCTTTGATGCAATTAGACCTACTTTATCTCGAGTGGGTCTAGTCGCCTGAAATGGGATAACTTTGGGCATCTTTAAGACACAAATTGTGGGGAGACTTTTTCTGCTTTTTTGCTTTCGCTGTAATCATAAAATCCCTCTCCAGATTTCACTCCAAGTTTACCTGCTCTCACCATATTAACAAGTAAAGGACAAGGGGCATATTTTGGATTTTTGAAGCCCTCATACATCACTTCCAAAATAGATAAACATATATCTAGTCCTATAAAATCAGCAAGCTGAAGGGGACCCATAGGATGAGCCATACCCAACTTCATTACAGTATCGATTTCATTCACACCTGCTACATTATTGTAAAGAGTTTCTACAGCCTCATTAATCATTGGCATTAAAATTCTGTTAGCAACGAAACCTGGGTAGTCTTTAACTTCAGTCGGGACCTTACCAAGGCTTCTAGCAAGCTCTACAATTCTATTTGTGATGTCATCGCTAGTGTTGTATCCTCTTATAATCTCTACAAGCTTCATGATGGGTACTGGGTTCATAAAGTGCATTCCTATCACTTGTTTTGGTCTACTCGTGACAGCAGCAATTTTAGTGATTGGAATAGAGCTGGTATTTGTTGCTAAAATCGTTTTGGCTGGGCAAAGCTTGTCAAGTTCTTTAAAAATGTCCAGTTTGATTTTTTCATTTTCTGTAGCGGCTTCAACAACAAGATCTGCATCTTTTACACCCTCTGCTATACTTGTAAAAACGCTGATATTCCCTAGTGTTCTTTTCTTGTCCTCTTCGCTTATCTTTTCTTTGCTAACCATGCGATCTAGATTTCTAGTGATGGTTAAAACACCCGTGTCTAGATTATCTTTTGAGACATCTATAAAGCTTACATTATAATCGAATTGAGCAAAGGTGTGTGCAATGCCATTTCCCATGGTTCCTGCACCTATTATAGCTATATTTTTCATGATTTTATTTTTAAAATGATTACTCATCGAATGCTTTTATAATTTGCATGGCCACTCTTAAAGCTTCAGTACCTTGCTCTAAAGTAACAATAGGGGTTGTGTCATTTTCAATAGCTTCTGCAAATGTTTCTAATTCGTCCAAAATGGCATTATTTGGACTTATATCTGGATTATCAAAGTAGATTTGTTTTTTTACACCTTCAGCATTTTGTAGAATCATCGCAAAGTCATCTGGGTCTTGGGGAGCATCTTTCATTTTCACAACTTCGGTTACTTTTTCAAGAAAATCTACCGAAATGTAAGCATCTCTCTGGAAGAATCTTGACTTACGCATGTTTTTAAGCGATATCCGACTTGCTGTAAGATTAGCCACACACCCGTTCTCGAATTCAAGTCTTGCATTGGTGATATCTGGAGTCTCAGAAATAACGGAGACCCCACTTGCATTGATTTTTTTCACTTTTGAATTAACGATGCTTAGTATAGCATCAATATCATGAATCATCAAGTCTAAAACGACAGGGACATCCGTTCCTCTTGGATTGAATTCTGCGAGTCGGTGCGCTTCAATAAACATAGGAGTGTCTATTTTGCTTATGGCAGCTCTAAAGGCTGGGTTAAAGCGCTCAACGTGCCCAACTTGTCCTTTTACATTATGAGCCTTAGCCAGTTTTATAAGAGCTTCTGCTTCTTTTACTGTAGAGGTGATGGGCTTTTCTATAAAGACGTGAACACCTGCTTTTATAGCTTGTTCTGCCATAGTGTAATGGTAGGTGGTAGGAGTGACGATATCAATAACATCTACATTATTTAGTAATTCAGCATAATCCTCAAAACAAAAATAACCAAATTCTTCTTCGATCTTCTTCGCGTGAGTATGATCTGTATCGTGAAATCCTACAAGTTCATATTTCTTTGACTCGTTGAGCAATCTCAGATGAATTTTTCCGAGATGTCCTGCACCCAAAACACCAACTTTCAGCATAAATTATATGGTTTTATACAAAAGTAACATTTCTTTTCAAGCTAACTGTGAGCAGAGACTTTTTATAAGGTTTCTTTTAAATAGTCTAAAACTAATAATAGCCTCTTTGAATGGATGTTTCCATTTTTTTTATAAATTTACTATGAGTTGAATTTAAATATAAAATCTTGGAAGACAGCTATAGACAGCAAGGAAGACGAAAATTACTGGTAGAACTGATTCGAGAAAAGGGTATTAAAGATGAAAAAGTTCTTCAAGCTATAAATGAAATTCCAAGGCATCTATTTATGGATAGCAGCTTTGAAGATCATGCTTACCAAGATAAGGCTTTCCCTATTACTGCTGGGCAAACTATCTCCCAGCCATTTACGGTTGCTTTTCAGACCGAACTTTTGCAGGTAGAACCCGGTGATTTAATTTTGGAAGTAGGGACGGGTAGCGGCTATCAAGCCGCTGTTTTATGCGAACTTGGAGCGAGAGTATATACCATAGAGCGACAGCAAAAACTCTATAAAAAGACTAAAAATTTTCTTCAAAAACTAGGCTATAGACCCAAATTTATGAGCTTTGGAGATGGGTATAAAGGTTTGCCAGAGTACGCTCCTTTCGATAAAATTATTGTGACTGCAGGGGCTCCTTTTATACCAAAACCTTTGATGGCTCAACTGAAAATTGGAGGTAGACTTGTCATTCCCGTCGGAGAAAATCCACAAATCATGACTTTATTGAAAAGGACTTCTGCTAAAAGCTTTCAAAAAGAAACCTTTGGCGAATTTCGTTTTGTACCACTTTTAGAGGATAAAAATTAGGGTTCTCTTAAAATTGATCCAGTAGTTTAAGTCCAAAAACCAAAGCTCCATTTTGCCAACCGCCTTGATAAGGTTTGACATAATCGATTCTAAAGAATCGAAATTGACCAAAGCCAACGTTGTCCAAACCTACCGAAAATTCTGAATAGGGTTTATGAGAGTCGGTAAATAAGCTTTTAGCCCCTACGACCATATTGAAGTTTAGCTGATTGAGAAGTGGAATTTTATTAAGGAGAAATCCTTTAAAATTATGCTCTAAGTGAACATCTGCATAATCTGAACTTGTAGACAGTTCATAATAAGGGAGCAAGTTAAACTGATTAAGATAATTATCAGAAGTTCCTATTCGAGTTTGGTTTCCGTTGAAATGTTTAAAATCTAAAAAGGAGATGTTTTCTGCATTGAAAAATAAACCACCGTTAAGACTATAAGCCAATTCTCCAAACCTAGAAATCGTTTTGGTTTGAGTGAGTCTTGCTTTTACAACATCAAAATTAAAATCACTTATATCTGATGCAAAGCCTTTCTCATAAGCAAAGCTAAATACAGGAAATTTATCACTAAAGGTGTCGTATTTCCCATTAGGTGTTAGCACATATTTTTGATTAAAATTTACACGTCCTGCAATTCTTAACTTACCAATAGTATGGGAAGGAAACAATTGAGATCCAAAAGCTTCAGGCAATAGAGGGTTATTGGAGGTAAAGCCTCCATTTTTATTTTCAATAATTGGTGAATTCGTAGAATTGATAAGAGAACGTCTTCTTTCAAAACCCAATTGGGCACTGAGTCGAAAGCAATTAAACACGTCTTGACTATAAGTGGCTTCACCAAAGATCCTTTCATATAATTTAAGGTAATTACGTTCAAAAATCACTGAAGCAATGGACGATAATCTTTCGTTGATAGGATTGGTAGAATTGATTTCTTCAGCTTTGACACCACTAGAAATAATCAAAAAAGGTTTTGAGAAATTATTGAATTTTTTCGTAAAAGTAAAGCTAGGTCTCAGAGTCTCTTCAGAGAATCCATAATCCAAATCAGATCGAATTTCCCAATAGGTTCTGAAGGTGCCAGCAGTATCTTTTTGTCTAAAGTAAATTCCCGATTTAATATTAAATCCCTGTACGGTATTATAATTAAAATCGGTTAAGCCGGTGAATCCAGCTTCTTGACGGGTTGTTGAATTCTGCCAAGAGTAGCCAAATAAAGGATCTGTTACTTTGAAGGTGTTACGGACTGCATCTATAGAATCTTTATAAGGTTGAGAGTTTTTTAGGGTCTGTAGGCTGTCTTTAAAGGTGTAATCTTCCCGTTCTAGACTAGTAAGAGGAACAGGTCTATTTTGTTCCCAGAACAAACTGTCCTTGGTGTTCGCCTCCTTATCAAAGGTAATAATGGCATTCGAGAAATCTTTTTTGGTCAACTGAGGATTGAACTCATAGTTTTTATAAGAAGCTACAAAATTACCGCCTCCTGAAATCCCTAAAATTCCCCAACTAAAAGAAATATCTTGGGAGATAAGAGTCCAGAATTTATACTCCTCGCTATAGTTGAAGGTTTGTTTGAGGTTGAGTTCTTTCACCACCTCGACTTGAAGTGATTTGCCTGTCGTCATAAGGTCAACACCGTAAATATCCCAAGTATCTTCCAAGATATAAAGGTATCCGCTAAATACAGCATCGTTTGGTCTCTTAGGTATAACTTTTATTTTATTAACTAGAAATTTATCATTTTCATAAAAAGTCCCCTCAAGCTCATAGTCATAATATTGCATAGCAAAGTTAGCAATTGGAGAGACTAGATTTTTACCTAAGTCGATGCTGTTTTCGTAAAATGAGAAGTTGAAATCTTCTGCAGAATTAAAGCTAAATCCCCTATCGTCCCCGCTGACTTTGGAAGCGATGATGTTTTCTTTGAAGCGGTTTGGTGCTTTGTATGAAATCCTTGAGACGGTTTCACTAAGGTAGACTACACCACTTCGAGTGGAATCCAAACCACCTCCAAAATCACCAACCTCTTGGCCTAATATTTTCTCTGGGACATTTTCGATTTCCCAGAGCCCTTTGGAATAGAAATCAGCTTTATACTCTTGAATTTTAGACAGGTTTTTATTTCTGTTTTCTACAGCATTGCGGATAATAGAATAGGCAGGATCCTCGTCATTGGTAATAAAAACATCGTCTAAGCTTGTTATCTTTTCTATTAACTGAACAGAGATGACATCACTAGAGGTTTCTATCTTTCTTTTTTGGGTCTGAAACCCTAAAAATTTAAAAATGAGATAAGATTCTTTAGTTTGCTCAAGTTTTAATTTGAACTCACCGTTGGCATTGGTTGTGGTTCCATTAAAGGTACCTTCATCATAAACATTTACATTTTGTAAAGGATTACCGACGGTATCCGTCACCCTTCCTGTAATTTGCGAATAACTGCTCAAAAAAGACAGCAATAATAAAATAAGTAGCCAAGGATGCTTCATGAATTTAATAAAATGTTGACACTAGGTATTAAAAGTTTTGTTGATTCTGTTTAGCTTTCTTTTGGTATCACGATCTTTTATGGTTTCGCGTTTATCATGAAGCTTTTTACCTTTGGATAGGGCAATTTGTAATTTTGCAAAGCCTTTGTCGTTGAGAAATAAGCTCAAAGGTATAATAGTAAGGCCACTGTTTTTCACTTCTTTAAGAAGTTTTTTCAGCTCTTTTTTATTGAGTAAAAGTTTCCTGGCGTTTTTTGGCTTATGATTAAAATGGGTTGCATGTGAATACTCTTGAACATCCATATTGATCACAAATAATTCTCCCTGCTCATTGAATTCACAAAAGCTTTCAGTAATTGTTGCTTTTCCTTCTCGGATAGATTTAATTTCGGTGCCCGCTAATACAATTCCAGCTGTATATTTGTCCAGAATTTCATACTGAAATCTGGCTTTTTTATTTTTTATATTGATCTTGTTTTTAACCATAGAACTAAAATATATATTTCAAAAATAAGACTTTTGAAAGGATAGCTAGAATTAACGACAGTGTTTATATTTAAATTAATAATGATATGAAGTATTTAATTGGACTCATCTTGCTGTGTACGCTAGGATGTCAAAAATCTAAACAAAGAGCGATTGAACCTTCCGTGGTCATAGGGAAAGCTATCGAGTTTTCTGGTAAATCAAAACTTAATGAGAATGTATTAAAATTCAAATTTAGAGACTATTCTTACAAAGCGATACCTACCTGTGAAGGGTTTCAATTTGAAAGGCAGTCGATAACTTCATCGACAAGAGATATTGTGAAAAATGGAGAATTGAAGCGTTTTTATCAAGATTCTGTTGTAAAGTTGGCTGATACTACTGCATTTTCATATTATAAATCGGTTAATTCTGTTCACTATTTTACTCAGTTACCTCTTCGTCTGGTAGATGATGCTGTACGCTCCTCTTATCTAGGCGAAGAAGAAATAAACGGTAAGGCCTACCATAAATTGAAGGTCAGGTTTACTGAAAATGATGGTGGAGATGATTTTGAAGATGCTTACATGTATTGGTTCGACACCTCAGATTTTTCAATGGACTTTATAGCTTATAGTTTTTTAGTCAATGGTGGTGGATTGCGTTTTAGAAAGGCGATTAACCAAAGAACCATCGATGGTGTTGTTTTTCAGGATTATGAAAATTATAATCCCAAAGAGACCTCTGAAGAATTAGAAGATCTCGGTCAGCTTTGGGGAAGTGGGGATTTAGAGCTTATCTCTAAAATTGAAAATGAAAATGTTACTCTAAAGCCTTCTGTTTTCAATTGTAACTAAAGTCTTTTGGAACTTTAAGCTGAATTAAAGTGTCTTTTAAATGCAAGTCTTTATCGATTTCCATTTTGAAGAAAATATCATAGGTATTTTCCTCTAGGTTGTCATACATCACTTCTGAAAGAATTTCATTCATAAACCTTGGGCTTGTGTTGCTGTGTCCTAAGACTAAAACTTTTTTACCGTAAGTTGCTTTCCAAAATTCAGCATCGAATAAAGTGTCTTTTCCAGCATTGTAGCTTTTGATGTCTCCTTTAAATTGATGTAGTGTAGGGATGATGGTTTGAAGGGTTCTACTGTAGTCTGTAGAATAGAACATATCCAAAGACTTATCTTTAAAATAAGTCGCTAAAAAATTCGCCCTGCGAATTCCTTCTTCCGTAAGTTGAGGGTCTCTATTCTCCTTGTCTGTAGTATCTTTTTCAGCATGTCTCACAAAATAATAAGTGGTCTTTTGGGCCTCTAATCCTTGTGGAATTTCAAACTGAAAATCTTTATTTTTTGATGAATTCTCTTGACAAGACAGGCAAAGTATCGCGATACTTAAAATTAAATAGTGAAATGTTTTCATTGGACTTGTTTTAGTTCTAATAAAATAATCTGATTTAATTGTGTCCCAAATTTATTGAAATTATTATCAGAAACGACAATAATGGAAGAATTACCATTAGGGAGTATTGGACCAAAACACAGTCCCTCTAAATTATCAACACTACCTTTAGTTAAGTTTCTTTTGATCGACTTAAAGTCGAAAATTAAACTCTTTTCTGCGTAAATAATATCCTTTGAAGAGGCGACTTCTAGTTGTGCTATGGCATGAATGTCTGTTGCTTCACTCACATCTACCAGATACAACTTCACCTTGTTACCTTGGCTTTTGTGACCTGCAGAATAGGAGCGTTCTAGAACCAAAAAAGTATTTTTACCAATTTGTAGAATCTCTGTAAGCCCATTGATAGAATAGGGAAGTAACGGGATTTTGGTAATCCTGTCCAAATCCATGGCATATTGGCGAGTCACTTTTTCTTCCTTATGATCAAAGAAACTCAATCGTATAGGGGAGTTGGTGTTATACAGTTTTGGGGATTTACCATCTTTTTTTAAGGGTAATTCGTTAGCAAACCAAAATCCCGAAGAATTTATGCTGTTCGATAAGCCCTCGAAAACACCATTATGCCTAGGTTGATTATTTCCCGTGGCCATAAAATAATCAGGCAACAAATAACTTTTAATAAATTCTGCCGTCTTGCTTACTTTGAAAATTCTTGGTGATAAACCAGAATTGATACTTCCTTCTGTAGAAATTAAATACCCATCTCCATCATATCTGATGGACTCCATATCCAATGCATTTTTTTCAAAGAAGATATTATTCTGTAGTTTAATAACCGATTTGAACGTAATGGTCTCCACTTGAAACCCATTCAATTTTAATCTTGCTTTAAAAATCAATGGATTGGAAGGCGAATCATTTACCATAAGAAGTTCATCTTTAGTATAATCCACTCCTGAAATCCCACCATATATTTCATTCTGAAATTTGAAATTTTCAGGAACAACGTATTCATCTAAAAATTGAACACCATACGCTTTGTTATCCAAGGTTCTAGTGGTACTGCAACTGGTTATTAAGAATACTAAGACGCTTAACTTTGAAAATTTAATGAAATGGTAGGAGGTCAACATAAAAGATGGAATTGGTTATTATGTCCAGTTAAATCATAAACTTTAGATCAATTAAAATTCAAGGAGAGTAAAGATGCCTTAAAACAAAAACCATGAAAAGTATAATACCGATGATGATTTATAATATGCTGAAAGTAAGTGTGAAATCATGCTTGTTAAACTTCAAGCTAAAACTATAAATACCGAGGAAGAGTTAAAAAGAAAATCAATGAATTGTAATCAAGATTCCATTCATTTAAAAATCCCTGTTATGATATCATAACAGGGATTTTTAAGTTATTTTTTCACTATGCCTACAAGCTCAACCTCAAACTTCAAAATTGAATTTGGAGGAATTGGTCCTGTCTGTCTTGGGCCATAAGCTAATTCTGATGGAATGATGAGTACCGCCTTTTCACCGGTTTTTAAAAGCATTATCCCTTCGTCCCATCCTCGAATCACACGACCAGTTCCTACAGGAAATTCTATAGGTTGGTTTCTGTCTAATGAGGAATCGAATTTGGTTCCATCTAGAAGATAGCCTGAGTAGTGTACACTTACTACATCTCTAGCCTTTGGAGATGATCCGTTTGGATTTTTTTCAGTAATCAAGTAACGTAATCCGCTATCGGTGATTTCAAAGCCTTCACTAGCTTGTTTAAGTTTAGCTTTTCTCGCCACTTCTTCCTCGACTTTGGCTACTTTGGCTTTGTCAAAACCAGAAGTAAATGCGCTTACGGCATCAAAACTTTTGGCATCACTACCTTTCCTAATGATGTTAATCGTTTCTATAACGACATCTTCAACAGGTTTGTCACCCGGCTTTTTAGTCTTTACTTTTCCTATGCTATCTACGACTTGCATTCCAACAACCAACTCTCCAAAAACACTATGTTTTCCATCTAAATGTGGAGTGGGAACAAGAGTGATAAAAAATTGACTTCCATTAGTGTCCGCTCCGGCATTGGCCATAGACAAAATTCCTTTTTTATGGGTTAAAACAGAATCAATCTCGTTTGGAAATTCATATTCTGGTCCTCCTTGTCCAGTCCCCTTTGGATCACCTCCTTGGATCATAAATTCATCGATCACTCTATGGAAAATAATACTGTCATAAAATTTTTGATTTTGATACTCTTCATCAACTAATGGATGCTCGCCTTCTGCTAAGGCAACAAAATTTCCAACAGTCATAGGGACTTTATCGTAATGGAGTTCCGTGACAAAATCTCCCATAGAGGTTTGAAATTCAGCATATAATCCATCTTCTAATTCTGGGTATTGGGAGGAACAGCCAACAAGCAGTATTCCAACTAACACAGTAAATGATAATCTTAAAGTTCTCATGTTATTCAGTTTTTGGTTTTATTTCATTTAAAGTTACAGTAGACTTTAGAGCGACGTGTGTTCCGATTTTATCATTATCGCCATAGTAGCCATAAGCTTGGTGAGAAGGGAATAAAAAAGTAACCGTCTCTCCTTCTTTCATCAATTTTAATCCTTGACGCAAGCCTGTGAAAATTTCTTCTTTGTCTATTGTATAAGCGCGTTCCCCAAGCTCTTCTCTAGAATATATGGTGTCGCCTTGAAGTGTTAACAGGTTATAATTAAATTCAACCTCATCTCCAAAACCTGGTGTGATACTATCCGTTTTGTTTTCTGAATTATAGTAATACCAAAATCCATCGGCAGAACTAATGTACTTGTTGGTAGAATCTGCAGCTATCATCCCTTCAATGTAAGATTCTTCCTTTTTGACTATAGCTTTATTAAGCTTTAAGGATTTTGTAGTAAAGCTTTCGGAAGTTCTCGAAATAGGCTTTCTAGGTTCGGGTGATTTACAACTACAAACCAAACAAAAGCATAATATCATATATAAGATGCTCTTCATGATAGGTCCTCTTTGTATTGTTTTAATGTAGTTTCAAATGCGGCTAGGGTAGATTTTAAATCTAAATCACTTTTACCTCCAGCTGCATTATTGTGTCCTCCACCGCTAAAATGCTTTCTAGCAAATTCATTAACGTTAAAGTCACCAATTGATCTCAATGATATTTTTATAATTTTTTCAGCTTTATGTTCAATAAATATAACTGCAAATTTAATACCTTTTATCGATAAGCCATAATTTACGAAACCTTCTGTATCCCCTTTTTTAAAGTGATTTGAATTTAAATCCTCTTGAGATAGAAAGATATAGGCCGTATTTAACTCTTCAATGACCTTTAAGTTATTTAGAGCTGCTCCCAAAAGGTGAAGTCGGCTTATATTGTTATTGTCATAAATATGTTGATGGATTTGACTGTTATTAGCACCCGCATCTATCAAGTTTGCAATAATTCTATGTGTCTTACTAGTTGTAGACGGAAATCTGAAGGACCCTGTGTCTGTCATAATTCCAGTATATAAACAACTGGCCACATCAGCACTTAGAGAGGTGTCTGGATATTGAGAAGTGATGAATTCATGAACCAATTCGCAAGTAGACGCAATTTGAGTGTCTACTAGCATAAAGTCTGCGTAGTCTGACGGTTCTTGATGGTGGTCTATCATCACAAACGTAGATTTTAAGTCCTTTAAAAAATCCCCCAAACCTCCAACTCTATTCAAGTGATTAAAATCTAGTGTAAAGATGTAATCTGAAGCTTCTAAAGCAGCTTTACATTCTGCTTCTTTCGTATCGTAGCACAAAATGTCTTGATTATTTGGTAACCATTTTAAAAAATCTGGGTAAGTGTTCGGCATGATAACTTGAGAGGGAATCTCAAGTTGTTTAAAAAATAAATGCAAAGCCAATGAGGAACCCAAGGCATCCCCATCTGGATTTTTATGACTAATGATACTGATTTTGGAAGTGAGATTTAGTTGATCTTTTAAGCCTTCCAATGTGTTTTTTCTCATAGATTTCAAATGTACAAATTCTTAATAATGCAGTAACACAGGAATCCCTAGTTTTGGAAAAAATTATAATGATGAAAAAAATACATTGGATTGTCACTATAGTAGTGATTTTGTTTGCATCCTGTAAATCAAACACCGGTAATAATAAAATTAAAACTGAACGTATTGAAATTCAACCTAAAACATTTAGGATAGCTATTGGCAGTTGCAATCGCCAAAACCTACCTCAGGAGTATTGGTCTACCATAGAAAAAGATTCAGCAGATATCTTTGTGTGGGGTGGAGATAATATTTATGCTGATACCCCAGATATTGAGCTTATGGGAGAAAAATACGACAGCATAAAGTCAAATCCCTATTATCAATCTTTCATACAGAGCTTACCAAATGCTCCTTTAGGAGTTTGGGACGATCATGACTATGGCAAAAACGATGCGGGTAAAGAATGGCCTTACAAAGATGAGGCAAAAGAACTTTTTTTAGATTTTCTGGATATTGATTCAACTCAAGCTATGGCTAATAGAAATGGAACCTATTATTCTGAAGTTATTGCTTTAGGTAATAAATCGATCAAATTTTATATGCTAGATAGTCGATACTTCAGAGATGGATTGGTCAATGCTGAGACGCCTGGTAAACGATATCAACCACATACCTCCAAAGATTCTACGCTTTTGGGCGAGCAACAATGGCGATGGCTAGAGAATGAGTTTAAAAGCTCGAAAGCTAATTTTAATATTATTGTAAGTAGCATTCAATTTTTATCCAGCGAGCACGGTTTTGAAACTTGGGGGAACTTCCCGAATGAAATTGAAAAAATGCAAAACTTATGGCTCGAGTATCCCCTTCAGAATATTTTGCTTTTAAGTGGTGATCGGCATATTTCAGAGTTTTCTCAAAAGAAAATTAATGGTCTAGCTTATCCTTTAACCGACTTTACGTCCAGTGGTCTAACGCATTCTTATAGTAGTTATAGTGGTGAGCCTAATCAATATAGAGTAGGTGAGGTTGTTGCGCAAACAAGTTTTGGTATTATAGATTTAAATCTGGTCACTGAAGAAGCTGAACTGAGAATTAAATCTACGATAGATGGACATACGATTAGAGAGCTACACCTAGACTTCTAATGTTAACAAATGATCTGTATATCTTTTGAAATGACTACTTTTGCACGAAAATAAAATAAATTACAATGGCAGGAACTAAAACATTCACTATGCTTAAGCCAGATGCGGTATCTAAAGGCTATATTGGTGATATCCTTAAACAAATTACAGGCTCAGGTTTTAAAATTGTAGCGCTTAAAATGACGCACATGACCACAAATGATGCTAAAGCTTTCTATGAAGTTCACAAAGAACGTCCTTTTTACGGTGAGCTTGTTGACTATATGACCAGTGGTCCTATTGTTTCAGTAATTCTTGAAAAAGAAAATGCTGTAGACGATTTTAGGACTCTAATTGGGGCTACCAATCCAGAAGAAGCTGCGGAAGGTACGATTCGTAAAAACTATGCGACGTCTATAAGCGAAAATGCAATTCATGGGAGTGATAGCGATGAAAACGCTACGATTGAAAGCAATTTTCATTTTGCAGGAAGAGAGCAATTCTAGCATATCATATTTACCGACAAAAAAAGGGCTGTTTCATTTGAAACAGCCCTTTTGTTTGTTCGTTTTTATTCTTTTAACCTAGAATGAGTACCCTACTGAAAATTGAATAACGCTGTTTTGATTTTTAAAATCATCTGAGCCTTCAAAATCATTTACGTTTGACAAACCTAAATTGTATCTAGCTGCGAAATTTAGTCCATTTTCTAATTTGTAACCTAGACCAAAGTTAACTCCAAAGTCAATAGAACTGATTTCATCACTAATATCAGCTTCTTCAGTAATTGATACTGTCTGACCTTCAAATGAACCTGATAACTCTACTTCACTTTCAGCTGAAACTAATACTCCTAATTGAGGTCCTGCTTCAAAACTCAATCCCTCGGCTAAATAATATTTTGCCATAACTGGTAAAAGGATATAATCTAACTTGACGGTAGCTTCACCGCGAACTTCTACACCCTGTTCAAACGCTGATTCATCAAATTTAGCGCCTTGGGTAGAATATAATAATTCGGGTTGTAAAGAAAATTTCTCCGATAAAGCAAATTCAGCTACAGCTCCAACATGAAATCCTGTTCTACTGTCTAAATCATCTGTTTAATCACCAGATATTGATGCTAAGTTGAGACCTGCTTTTGCTCCAAATGTTACTTCCTGAGCGCTCATGCTAATTGTTCCAAGCGCTAAGGCTAGTACTAAAATTGTTTTTTTCATAATAAATAGTTGTTTTAAGTTAGTTAGCAAATATTAACTTTAACTTTCTACATACCTTCACTTAAATTGCTAAATATTAAATTTATTTAGCAATATTAATGGCTCTCGTTTCTCTGATAACCGTAATTTTCACCTGACCTGGATATGTCATATCGGTTTGGATTTTTTGGGAAATTTCAAAGGAAAGGGAAGAAGCTTTCTCGTCACTTACCTTTTCACTTTCCACAATAACCCTCAACTCTCTACCCGCTTGGATAGCATAAGCTTTTTTAACTCCTCCAAATCCGAAGGCAATTTCTTCAAGGTCTTTTAGACGCTTTACATAAGAATCTAACACCTGCCGTCTAGCTCCTGGTCTAGCTCCACTAATAGCGTCACACACTTGGACAATAGGGGAGAGAAGTGACGTCATTTCTATTTCGTCGTGGTGAGCACCAATGGCATTGCAAATTTCTGATTTTTCTCCATATTTTTCAGCCAATTGCATTCCTAAAATAGCATGAGGAAGTTCTGTTTCCATTTCGGGTACTTTACCGATGTCATGAAGAAGACCAGCCCGTTTGGCTAGTTTTGGGTTAAGCCCCAATTCTGAAGCCATAATGCCACAAAGCTTAGATACTTCTCTAGAGTGTTGGAGTAAATTTTGACCATAAGAGGACCTATATTTCATTCGGCCCACCATTTTTACCAATTCTGGATGTAAACCATGGATACCTAAATCAATAATAGTTCGCTTCCCTATGTCTATGATCTCTTCATCTATCGACTTTCTTGTTTTCTTTACGACTTCTTCGATTCTGGCAGGATGAATTCTACCATCGGTAACCAATTTATGTAAAGAGAGTCTCGCTACTTCACGACGTATGGAGTCAAAGCAAGATAAAATTATGGCTTCAGGAGTATCATCAACAATAATTTCTACACCAGTTGCAGCTTCGATTGCCCTGATATTTCTCCCCTCACGACCAATAATTCTACCTTTTACATCATCATTTTCAAGGTTAAAAACAGAAACACAGTTATCTATAGCTTCTTCCGTTCCTACTCTTTGTATAGTGTTGATGATAATTTTCTTAGCTTCTTGTTGAGCGGTAAGCTTAGCTTCTTCTACGGTGTCTTGGATCATTTGCATAGACTCAGCCTTTGCGGTTTCTTTAAGAGATTCCATCAATTGAGCTTTTGCATCTTCAGCACTTAAGCCGCTAACGATTTCAAGTTGTTTGATCTTGCGTTGTAGAATCTTATCGATTTCTTCCTGCCTTTTCTCTAAGTATTCAGTTTTGTAGGAGTAATCTTTAAGTTTTTCTTCAACTTCAGCATTTAATTTTTTAGTTTTCGAAAGTTCGTTAGAAACTTGAGATTCTTTATCCTTCGTTCTTTTTTCTGCTTCGTTAATTTTCTGATCCCTAGAAATAATCACTTTTTCATGCTCAGATTTAAGCTCTATAAATTTCTCTTTGGCCTGAAAGATTTTATCCTTTTTGAGATTTACTCCTTCTTTCTCAGCGTCTTTTAAGAGTTTAGTGGCCTTTTTTTCAGCCGTTTTCAAAGTTCCTGTAGCGCTTTTATTATCTATGGTTTTTGATATTAAAAATCCTATGATAAGGCCAGCGATAGCTGCTATGATAATAAATATTATATCCATAATTATATATATAAAAAAAGCCTGTACTAGCCTAGTTTTGTATAAAACTCCGTGTAAACAGGTTTAGGGATACTCAGCTGATCAAGGATCCGCTGCACCGAAGTGGCGGCTTGCTTTAGCAACTGAAACTCACCCTTTTTAAATAGTAAATGTTGAGTTTATCAAAAAGGTACGACTAATACAGGCAGTGTCGATTTATGTAATGAACGTTAATTTAACTGATCTTTTAGAATTTCATTCAATTCCAAAAGTTTTATTTCTGCTTCTTGTAATTCTGAAGTAGACGATAATTCATTTTGCTCAATTTGAGCAGCAAATTGCAAAGCACTCATCGCTAAGACATCTTGTTTGTCTCTTACTGCATAATCTTGTTCAAATTTCTTAATAACTTCATTAATTCGTTTGGCCGCTTTTCTCAAGCCTTCTTCTTGTTCAGGTCTTATATTGAGCGGATATACTCTATCAGCAATCGATAATTTTATTTTTAGTTTATCTCCCATCTTTATTCGGCCAATTGAATAATGCAGCTATCTATTTCTTTAATTAAACTATTTATTTTAAGTTTTGTTTCTCTTTTATACTCCGTACTGCCTAGCATTGCGTTGGCTGTTCTAAGTGTTTTATTTTCTTTTTGAAGCATTTCTATTTTTGAATTTAATTCAGAGATAGAATTGTTTTCAGAATTAAACTGGGTAGATAAAGTTCTATATTTAACTTTTAAATCTTGATGTTCATAGATTAATTTTTTTAAATTATCCTCTAAAAATCTGATACTCTCTACCAATTTACTCATTTACATCTTTCGCATTGCTTTGAAGCAAATTTAGCATCAATTAATGAATAAGGCAACCCTGTTGACTAAAAATTCAAAATCAATTTCCAAACTAGATTTAATTTAAATGAATTAAATTTTCATAAAATTATAAAACAACCTTAGAAGTCGTCTTCTATCTGGTTGTTGGCATTGTAATTTTCAATTTCCTTATGGAAACATCTGTACGCTGCATAAACGCTTATATATTTGATGTTCAGACTTCTGAAGGTCTAACAAGTTTGTATGGTAAGGAGGACCACTTGAGGTCACAGCCTGTAAATAAGCTCAACTTGAACATGGGGAGTTAAGGTCGAAAATCCAAGACTATGCTTCTTCTATGAATTCTAATCTGGAAAAATAACTTTATAAGCGATGGTTCCAAGAGAAATCAGAAAGCTGATACCTGCTTTTAACATTTGGAAAGGAAAAATAAATTATATTATTTTTCCTTTCAGTTAAGAATCTTGGCCTTAAAGAGATTGTGGCCGTTCTAATTTATGAATTCAAACATTATAAAAAAGCATCATATCATCGCAAATATTTTTGTGTCCTTAGTCTCAACAGGATTTATGCTTCGGTTATTTTCTTTTTTTATAGAAAAACCTGTTTTGTCTCAAGCTATAGGTATTGAACTGTTTAGCTTTCTTTAAGGTTTCGAGACTTTTAGTCTTTATACATTCGTATTTTTCTGATGATTGGTTTATTGATAGATCAGATCACTTATACCAAATATGCTTTGTATCGCCGTATATTATTCGTATATTTATATATGGGAAGAAAAGCAATTTTAGATATTAGGGAATCAGATTCGGAGCTAAACAAACTCTTGTTAAAACAGAAAACCT
>Ga0306864_1000087_pt1 | contig 42605 bp, 34 predicted proteins | sample AntRauTorckE5430_FD_190448 | JGI IMG/M metagenome (GOLD analysis project Ga0306864, IMG submission 190448) | Saline lake microbial communities from Rauer Islands, Antarctica - Metagenome Torckler E5 #430 (v2) (version 2) | ecosystem: Environmental > Aquatic > Non-marine Saline and Alkaline >...
TATTGGGTTTGAAGAAGGTCGAAGGTCTTGTATCTGCTTTCTGTCTGGTTGTTGGTAGTTGGTATGTAGCTGGTATGTAAAAATAGCTGGGGGCCAAAAGAGAGAAACCTCTAGAGAGAGAGAAACCTTCTTGCCGAATTTGAATAGATCCGCTTGCTTTTACTCTTGCCGCGAAAGTGAGTACGTCATAAAGATTTTGTGACGATTTTGCTCCTAAAACGATGACTTGAACAATCTCGACAAAGTGGATAAGCAGTATCGAACGCACTAGCTCGCCAAAAGCAGTATCTTCATCATTGCATTTATATAGAAAAACCTCAACATGTTCCGTTTTTCTTCCATCATTGGTGCTTTCGCTGCCATGGCTCTTGCCAGTAGCACAGTTTCAGCCTTCGCTCCTGCAATGGGTAAGTAATTGGTGTGGAAAGAATCTTTGGTGTTTTGTTTTACATTATAGGCCAAACAAATCTTACTCACGATATCTTTCTCATTCTCATCATTGAACTTTTTTTGAAAATAAGATGTTGGACGCACCGCATTCCGTGCGTCCACCTCTGTAGCCGATTCGTCTGCTCCTGTTGCTAGAAATGGTAAGACAGAGCTCAACATGGCTGCAACCATTGACCTTAAGGGAAAGGTTGCTTTCATTGCTGGAGTTGCCGACTCATCTGGATATGGTTGGGCAATTGCCAAGTCTCTTGCAAACGCAGGAGCTACAATTATAGTAGGTACCTGGCCTCCTGTGCTCAAGATCTTCGAGAAAGGTCTCAGCATGGGAAAATTTGACGATGACTCAATCCTTGAAAACGGATCCAAAATGGAGATTGCAAAGGTTTATCCATTAGATGCTGTCTTTGATTGTCCCGAAGATGTTCCAGAGGAGATCAAAAATAACAAGCGTTATGCTGGACTGGATGGATACACAATTGAGGAGGTAGCAAAGTCCATCGAGGCTGATTACGGGAAGATTGATATTGTTGTACATTCTCTTGCTAACGGACCTGAGGTTACCAAGCCTCTTCTTGAAACTTCTCGTAAGGGATACCTTGCAGCATCTTCTGCATCCGCTTACTCTGCTGTTTCGCTACTTCAGAAACTTGCACCCATCATGAATAAGGGAGGAGCTTTCCTTTCACTTACCTACATTGCTTCCGAGAAGGTCATCCCTGGATACGGAGGAGGAATGTCTTCTGCCAAGGCTCAGCTTGAGAGTGATACCCGCACCCTTGCTTTTGAGGCTGGACGCAAGTACGGACTTCGTGTTAACACCATCTCCGCTGGACCCCTTAAGTCCCGTGCTGCATCTGCTATTGGAAAGGAACCTGGTCAGAAGACTTTCATTGAATATGCAATTGATTACTCAAAGGCTAATGCACCTCTAGCTCAGGATTTGTACAGTGAGGATGTTGGTAACACTGCTCTATTCCTTACCTCTCCTCTCGGACGTACTGTCACTGGAGTCACCATGTATGTAGATAATGGTCTTAATGTTATGGGAATGGCTGTCGATTCTAAATCATTTGAAGGAAGAGACATGGTATAGATTTCGTTAATGACAGATTTTGAAGTTGTTGCAATCAGTAAATATAAATATATGAATTTGCAGAAGTATGGATTATCATTTGTCAAACAAAATTACGAGTCCACACCATCAAATGATAATATCAATATTACTCATGTCTTAAGATTACTTTCTGATGATTGCTCACAGCTTAGGAGTAGCAGCATCCAAAAACACATATCTCGCTATACCGACCTTTCCAGCTACAAAGAAGAAAGCATCTCTAAAACTAGATAGGAACCCCTTTTCTCCAGTTTCAAGATAACCCAGAAATATTGATTTGAATGTGATACTAGCAGTTGGTAGCCATCTGGTCGTTTCGTATTCCTTCAATAGACCCTGCAACGACTTGGGTACATCTTCGCCACTCTGTGAAGATATAGGTGCAGCAACATTGGCATTGTGATGAAATATTTTGGAGGCAAGGCAATATGCATCCTGGATTGCCTGATTAGAACCTTGCCCTAAAAATGGAGGCTGTAACACAACAAGAAATGATGAGGTTTCAAAGAATAGTAATAAATAAAATATTGTCAAAAGCGCATAATACCTACCATCGCATGAGCGGCGTCGCCAGCTAAAACTACATATCTACTATCACTCCCCTGTACTTCCTTGGACCACCCACGTAAACTGAGTGGATTGTGGAAGTATACTCCAAGCTCAAAGAAACGATCTGCGTTTTGGGCTATCGGGCCCACCTCAATATCTGGCACCTCGCTATCTTTGATACGCTGATACATCAAACTGCCAACAGATTCAACATCTTGATTCCAATCTGCGTTTTCATTAGTTTTCTCTGCAGCCACAGCATCTTTTTTCTTGAAAGGACCATTCCAAGCAGGATCCTTGAAAATAAGAAAGGCACCTTTGCTGGGTTTCTTTCCTTCTCCAGCGCCATAGATTCCTGCGAGTGAATAAGCAGCATCGCCAAAGTATTGAACTAATTCAGACGAGTCAGCATCTTCGTCCTCGCTTTTTCCATCTTGGATCGCATATTGTACCCTGATTCCAGAATAAATGGTACCCTCCTTTTTGCCTCCTTGGGATATGCTCCCTGTGTTGATGTATTCCTTTACTGCTGAATTTATGCCATCGCTACCAATCACCATGTCAAACGGCCCGGCCTGTGTTCCATCGTTAAATTGGCATATTAGTCCATCACTTCCACTGTCTATTTTAGTTAATAGTTTGCCGAATTGCACTCTTTCCGCACATTTCTCAGGTAGTGTATTCATCAGAGTCTCTTGCAACGCTCCTCTCATGATTGCACAGGCTTGGACTTTGCCATCAACAATTAATTCATCTTCAGCGGCACCACCGGCAATCTTTATGTTCTCTTCCAAATTCATTTCTAATAAAGTCGCAAAGGGTTTCTCTGATTTAAACCAGGGTTTGCAACGAGATCTTATTTGTTTCAGTGGCAGCCCAGCATTCGTAACTGCTCTGTGTAAGTCTGGATTAATCTTCCTCAATGTGGCCAAACCGCCAGTAAGCTGAATTCCAGCACCCGCACCAAAATTAAAAGACTTTCTGGAATCGAATACGTGTGCTTCTATATTGCACTTAGCTGAATCCTTTGAGTTTTGAAGGGCGTGTGCTAAGCTCAGCCCACATATCCCTGACCCTATGATGGCAACTTTTTCTATTTGGGGAGATTGCTTTGAATTGGAGACAGATAAGGAAGCACCATATTTCAGGGCCAGTAGAGAAAGTAAGAAGTGCAAGGTCGCTGCTGACTTCATTGTGCTTTCTTGATGATGTGTTCGTAAATTGTAAAAACTAATTGCACCTTTATGCTGCTTGTGCTGGAATCATCAGATGTTTTTCATGTTCGTCGTATGAAATCTGTCTCATCCAAAATCCAAAACCTGCGAAAAAGGTTAATCCTGGTTTTTTACAAGCAATGAAAATAGTTGATGATTCCCATTGGTTACGAACTATTGTTGGCTCAGCTTTACTCAAACGCGCGTATAACGTATAACGTCAACAGTTGCTTGTCGTCATTAACCTCGCTTGAGCACGAGCTCGTCCTTCATCATCTCCAAGTTTCTTTACATACATAGGGCTCGACAGGTAATACATAGAAGGAATGATGATCATGTTCTGTGCAAAGTGCAATAAAGCGAATTGACTAGATGTCAGCAAGGTTCTTTAAAATTGGAGAATAGATTTCAATTGGAAACGGATGGTAAGTAGTATGCGTCTGACTAATGAAACGAAGGGGTTGACAAGAATCAATGTGTGTATCTTTTTTTCAAATTATATTTAGCAACCTTTCACCTATATCAAGTTTAAAGTTGGGTCTGTCCAGTTCCTCCTCCTACAGCACCGTAACCGGGTGCGATAACCATACCGATGGAGTGAATGACACCATTGTCACAAGCAACATCAACAGGGAAGTTAGAGAAAGCTCCGAAGGTAGCTTCAGCAAGAATAGCATCATCAACGAAATCCTTACGGAACTTGCGTGAGTAGGTAATAGCCTGTCCTTGAAGGGTGGTCAAAGGCTGGGTTGCAACTCCACCGCATGAGATCTGTCCGGGGACAATACAGTAGTTGGCGCATGCAGCATCAAAAGGTCCAACCATGGTCTCGTGTGACTCAATGGCAGTATCAGTGGGAGCAAATACGGTGAAGGGTCCAGGTCCCTGAAGAGTTGCAGCAACACCGGTAGATGCAAGGCGGGCATGGAAGAGACTGAAGTTGTCGTATCCCTTAAGTTCAGCCTCTTCCTTTCCAACAGCGATTCCTTCAGCTCCCCAGACCTGTCCAGGTCCTTCAAGGGATCCAATAGTATCATAAATGCTAGCATCAAGCATGGTGTTAGCTCTTACGTTAGCGGAAGGAGCAAAGGCAGCACATGAAGTGGCAGCAAGGGAGAGAATGACAGCTGAGAATTGCATTGTAAATATATTTGTTGACTAAAAAGATTGTGAGAAAGATGCGTGGGAAATCTTTAAGTCTCCCTTCGAGAAACATTAGATGGACACGTCATTCACTTGAAGTGTAAATTGCGTTGAAAAGCTCGTGTATTTTCGAAAATGGAAATCTTTGGTGTCATGTCAGGAAAAGAAGAAATGCGTACTTCACAGAGTCGTGAACAGCATGCGACATGAGCATTGGAGAAGAAAACGTTCCTTTGTGTGCTTGTCATGGATCAGTTATTAGGGGGTGATAATTTAGGGCACCTCCCCATTTGCTTTTAAGGATGGATGTTTTACATACCGCTTACCGCTTGTATAACGCCTACCATAGCCGTTAAGATTTCAAAGATTCTTCACAAAAAGTAAATATCCAGGATATCTTTCTAGTCGCTAGCGACTAGCAATTTACAGAATATGTAGAAAGAATGAGGGTGTCTCTAGGTGTCATCGAGATGATGTTCATTAACATTCCACAATCCACAATCCACATTCCACAATCAACAATCCACATTTAGCATCCAACCACTGCCTTGTCTAGCTAGGCACTGAACTGAAGCAATGAATATTTTTGATCTGTTCTCAAGTATCAACATTACTTCCCCGATTCTCTGGAGTACTGTCACTCTTTTCAACACTGTGCTTTGTATTCTTGCAATTGGCTTTTGGACTACCAACCGCCAAACTCAAATCAAGAAGAGCAAGAGTCAGCAAAAACCAAAGAAGATTATTACTGAAAATAATGATACTCTCACAGCACACGATAGTGAGGATGAGAGAGATTATTATAACGACTGGACTAGATACGCTGAAAGGCGTAACCTTGTTGAAAGCATGATGTTAGAGGATGTCGATTTCGACAATGATAGCGTGGAAGCAAGCGATGACGAAGATCACACAGAGGTTGATGGTGCAATTAGAATAGAAGAACGGGAATTGAAAATAAAGCAAAGGCTACATCCTGGTTGTCCTGATCGTAAAAAGCAGGCTGATCTTTTCGTTTCAATCTCAAAGTTAAAGATATTCTCGTATCTGAGTGATGATGCGTTTCTCCTTTGCCTATCTCTAATGGAGTATGTGGATTTGCCTGAGGCAGGAATGGATCTCTTTACAGATGAAAGTCCTTTTGATGGATCTCTATATATAGTTATTGACGGAAAAATGGATCTTACTTGCAGTCTTTCCTCCCCATCAGCATGCGAAGAAAAGCCAATATCTCTCTCAGCTGGTCCAGGAGATATTTTAACTTCCATTTTGTCTACGCTATGTGGTCTCATTGAAGAATATCAAAAATTGAAAGGTTACACCACCACCCGTGCATCTAAGAGGATTCATGCAGTTAATGTGAAAGCTAAGGCTTGCGAAAATAGTACACGTTTGATACGTATTCCACCGAGCGCATTAGTTGCATTACTAGAGTCGTATCCTCAAGATATCCATCAGATTGCTCAAACCATTCTCGCAAGATGCCAGCGTGTTACTATACAAACCTTGGTAAAGAATCTAGGAATGGGCTTTGAAATAATGTATTCTCATGGGGAAAGCAATGCGCCAATCGAAGCCGAAGATATGGGCGATTTGCCTATATTATTTGGTCAGGAAAAAGGTGAAATCGACACATTAGTGCAAGAAATCAATAAAACTTCAACCATCAAGCTCGCAGGCGATTGTAGCTGCCCTGTTGATGTGAATAAACAGATAATGGAAAGACTTTCTCGTTTGGTAGCTGGCTCTCTGGGGTCAACAGAACAAATTGTGATCGATATTCTAGCTGATGAGTCGTCTATAGTCATGGTCAAATCGGGAGAAATCATTTTACCAGCAGAATCAAAATCAGAATATCTATATTTTGTCATTAATGGTGCTATTGAGGTAGGAACAGAAAAGAAAGAGGAGTATGGTATAAAAAGTGCATCATACAAAGACGAGTATGCAACAAAAGACGGCTATTTTCGGAAGTTATACCAAGTGTGCCAAGGCGATTTTATAGGCGCCATGACTTGTTTCACAGACGAAGTATCATTTGTGACATGGCGAGCGACAAATGAAGGAAACAAAGCGTCACTGCTATTTCGTGTTCCTAAGCAAACATTTCAGTCTTTGGCTGACAAAAATTCTAGTATTTTGATCCAGTGTGTGAACAAGATACTAACTATCGATTTTTCTCCTCTCGTCCACCTTTTTGATTGGGGCATTGATTGGATGCACGTTCAAGCTGGAACTTTGTTAGCGAAGAAAAATGAGACTTGCAACAAAATGCATGTGGTCTTGTCTGGTCGTTTGAAGGCTGCTCCAGGATCATTGGGTAGACACAAAGAGGATGAATATGGTAGAGGATCTTGCATTGGAGAAACCTACATGCTTTTGGGCGAAGAATACCCAGTTGATATTTTTGCTGTTCGTAACAGCGAATTGGCAGTTTTGCCTGTGAATGTTCTTGAGTACATTATGCATGTTTTCCCACAAACGGCAGTACATTTTGCCAAAGAAATCGCTGTTACACAAGATCAACGAAAGAGGGGTAAAAACAAAGCCACCCGAGGTTACTCTACTTTATTAGACCATAATGATATCTCACTGGCGACCATGGCAGTCGTTCCACTCTGTTTTGAATCTTGCCACGAAGCTCACGAGTTATCTGAGACCATCTCTGCTGCGTTGAAGAAATTGGCTCCGACAGCATTGATAACGAAGTCAATTGCCAAAAAAAGTGTTGGGAGTAAAGTCTTCAATTTGAGAAACGCAGTGCACGAACTGAAAATGTCAAGACTATTGGGTGATTTGGAAGAAAGCCATAGGCTAACGGTCTACCAGACAGATCAAAAGTTTACTTGGTGGACAAAACTTTGTATACAGCAGTCTGATTGCGTACTTCTAGTTGTCAACGCAAAACAAGCCCCAGAGTGCGCTCATTTGGAGCGGTATCTGGCATGGGCATACAAAAAATTTCTTGTTAGACACGTGCAGGTATTAGTATTACAACAAGTCGAGCACGATGACAACAGTTCGATTGAAAAACGCATTCCCATTAGCCACGCGCTCAGTGAATGGATAGAAAGTCGAAATTTCATTGAAGGCCAACATGTTGTACGCAGACCAATCAAAGGCTACGAGAAGGACGTCGCCCGTATGTGTAGGAGAATTACTGGCCGATCTCTTGGGTTAGCTCTTGGTGGTGGAGGCGCACGTGGTCTTGCTCATGTTGGTGTTATTAGGGCACTGATGGAACGAGGCGTGTCTGTGGACATTTGTGGAGGCACATCACAAGGTGCATTTGTCGGAGGTAAGTGTTTTGTCCTGATCACCCTTTGCACTCGTCAGCAATAAGCTAATCATTCAACCAATCATCGCTGTAGCATTGTTCGCAAAAAATCCTGACTCTTACGACGAACTGCTGCGATCTTCAAGAAAAATGGCTGACAAAATGTCTGACAAGCGAGAAAAGCTATTGGATCTGACTCTTCCTATCGTGAGCTATTTCAATGGAGACCGTTTCAACAAATGTATCATGGACTGCGTAGGTGCCACTACCAACATCAACTCGCTCATAATCAATTTTTTCTGCGTCAGCACCGACTTGCGCACTGCTCAAAAAGTTATACACACTAAGGGCTTATGTTGGAAGTACCTTAGAGCGTCAATGAGTCTACATGGATATCTAGTAAGTCACTGTGTGCATGTTATGGCTCCTTTAGACATGATTTGATTTCTGAATCTAAAATCTTCACTTTAGCCTCCCATTGCAGAGCATGGACAATTACTCGTAGATGGTGGATATACAAATCTTATTCCCGGTGATATAATGCTGGAGCAGATGAATGCAAAGGCAGTGATCTGCGTAGACGTTTCCATGGAGTCTGTATATGATTATTATGAATATGGAACATCCTTAAGTGGCTTTTCTCTTCTATTAAACAGTCTGAATCCTTTTGCAAAAACAGTCCGAGTTTTATCAATGGCAGAATTATCTCAAAAGTTAATTTGGGTCAGCTCAGACAATCATCGTGCTGAAGTTATGAATGCTGCCGACCTTTCTCTAACGCCGCCCGTTTCAGAGTACGGGGTTCTAGAATATGACAAGTTCGATGAAATTGTGGAGAAGGGATATCAATATGCTCTTCCTCGGGTAGATGCATTCATCAAGAAGAATCCTTGGGTAGTCTCTTGACCATTGCAAGCAACCACATCCAACGTACAATACTCACTAACACGTATATTATATATTTTGTAAAATGATGACATATTCTTAACAATTTTTAAACGAAGACCTACTACAAAGATTTCTGCACTTTATAAAACGCTTGCTGAAATGTACGATCATTACATTCTTGTGTTTGAAAGAGCAAAAGTCAGAATGTCTGTAGCGCCAATATCGTGGAGTTCATCCATCTTTGTGTTCATTTGCTTCTTGCTAATCAAACATGAGATTGCCTTAAAGTCAGTTTGTGCGAGTGCAGTGATATTTGGTGACTTCATTCCAGGCGTTACCTTCAATGCTTTTTCCAGTAGATCGTTGTGAATATTATACGAGATCATCACATATTTCTTTGAAACAATGAAACCTTCAATCCTCCTTGTAAGCATCTTAACCATATCGCGGTGTTCGCAGTTAGGGTTGGAAATCAGAATGCATTCTGTTGCGAGAACCTCACCAACAACTTCCAATCCAGCAGCCTGTACAGTGAGGATAAATTAGTGAATTGCTAAATTCAAATCTTGTTCCCATCTCAATGTCGAAAGTTAACTTACCTTCATTGTAGTTCCAGTCTCAACCAAATCAACTACAGCATCAGCTAGACCGAGACCACAGGCAGCCTCTACTGATCCTGAGACCTCCGTAATCGTTGTTGTAACACCTTGCTCTTCGTCGAATGGTTTGAAAAACTGTTCAGTCAAGTGGGGAAAGCTAGTGACGATTCTTTTTCCAGCCAAAGTCGAAACATCAGTGATTTTATCAGCAACGGGGGCTTGAACACATAATTTGCATCCACCGAATCCAAGATCCATAATCTTGTCAACTTCAACATTGCTCTCTTTCACAACATCAAGTCCAGTGATTCCAATGTCAACATTACCCTCTCCTACATACTTGGCAATATCCGATGCAGGAAGAAACACAAGAGTGAGGGGAATCTCCGTGCAGATTGCGATATCAAGGCGAGGAGCACGATTGTACTCGATACCAGCTCCCTTCAAAAGGTCATTAACCTTCTCAAACAAACGCCCTTTCTTAGGGATTGCGAATTTACAGTTTTCTGCTGGCACGATAGTCATGACGGTTAGATGGTTATGATTAGTTTGTGATGATAGTTCAGCCAGGAATTCATTCAGGGGGGTTCTAAAAGTGCGGGTCTGTGGCTGTGGAGTGAGGAGAGCGTCGTCGTCAAGAATGAACAATTAAATATGCGCGAAAATACGCGCAGCAAATTATTGTTATGAATACAGTAGGTTATGAGTAAGAGAATGAGGACAGGAGGAGGGAGGATTATCGGCGGAATTTAAAATTTTAAACAGTAGATCATGAGGCCATTGAAAAGAGGAGGTAGATAAATAGAGATAAACCCACGTCCCTTTTTACGTACGAACCGTAGAGGGGCGGTCCTGCATCAATTGGCCTGATTGTTTTGGTTGGTTGAGGGACAATGACAAACCTAGAGTAAAGCCTAGAGCCTAGAGATAAAGCCTAAAGTCAGTCCCACCAAATGGCATCAATTTCAATTAAGCCTGATAGTTTTGGCTCTTTGACCAAACTTAGAGCCTAAATAGAGCCTAAAGTAGGCCCACCTAATTTACACAGAACATTTAAACGTCAAAGAATTTCATAAAAACAACGCATTGCATCTACAACTACACCGTACTTCGATTCATACCGTCAGCTCAAAATTCATAATCATTCATAGTCAACATGTCACCTTCTGCTTTTATCTCCCTTGCCATAACAGCCTTGAGCCTAGTTCAACTAGTGTCCGCAGAAAGCATTCGCGCGTTACTAGTCGAGCATCAAGATGAATTTGCCTCGTTCGCTCGAATGATGGCTGAAAATGATACTCACGATGATGAACATGGAGACGAGGATGAAGATCATGATGATAAAAAGAAACCTTGGGGCTTGGTGATTGGGTTCAGTATCTTAATCAACCTAGCAACTCTAGTAGGAATCGTATTCCTCATTCCAGCTTTCTCTAGATGGACAAAAACAGATACTCCAAAGGATGCTAAAACCGACTCTCCTCAAGAAACTGTTGCCGACTCCAAGAAAACTGGAGGGGATGAAAAAAGTGCAGATAAAAGTCATTTTATAGATGTCTTTGTGCCTTCTTTTGCTAGTGGGGCCCTCCTTGCTACTTCTGTTTTCTTGGTGATACCAGAAGCTTTGTATCTAATCCAAACACACTTGACGGAAGCAGAGGAGGCAGAGCACGCAGACGAAGGAGAGGAGGAGCATGAGGAACATGAAGGTGAACTTGTACCAGCCGCGATTTGGCGTTTTGGAGCCTCCCTTCTTGGTGGCTTCATGCTACCAATGTTATTCGACGCTTTATTCCCTCGCTCCAAAGAGCATTTTGATGGAGATAACTGTGAACACTTCGACGACGAAAACGTTGCTGAACAACCCAAGCTTGAGAAGAAAGTGAATTGGAGTCTTGTCACTTCCATCATCGTTGGCGACGCATTCCACAACTTTTGTGATGGTATTTTTGTTGGTGTTGCATTAACCTTATGTGACAGAGGTACTGCCTTCACCATTGTTGGAGTAACTTTGTATCATGAAATTGCACAAGAGCTGGCAGATTATTTCCTATTGACTAGGCATGCAGGCTTAAAACCACTTCTGGCGCTATCGTTGAATTTTGCTGCCGGGCTATCAGTTCTTTTGGGGGGCATCGTTGTACTTGCAACCCCAATCTCTGACATGTTCATTGGAGTGGTTCTATCCATTGCTGCTGGTGTGTACCTATACATTGCAGCTTGTGAATGCCTTCCCAGAGTTAGTGCAATCGTTAACACGCGTGGTGAGAGACTTCTATCAATGTTAATTTTCATTCTTGGTGTGGTTCCTATTGGCCTTGCATTGTTGAATCACTCTCATTGCGAAGCTGAGGAACATGATGAGCATTAAAGGAGTACGCACATGAATATTTAGATAAATCTTCATAAAGTAAATCCAATTATATGTTATCATGTATTAAATCAATTGAAACATTTAATGGTTAAAACTTTAAATATACCATTTGCTGAAATAGCGAATCTAATCAAAAATCTATCACTGGGTCAATAGCCTCTGCTGATGACAAGAAATGATTTGAATGTTGTATTCTATATTCTAAAAGATCGACTTTTTTATATTTACAGGTTTTTTATGTCGCTTGAGTTCAAGGCCATGCCTAACAAATCACCCACTGTAAAACATTGCTAACCCCACGTAATGATAGAGCGCCAACTCTGGCCATGATGCATCAGGGCTGGAACAATCCTTTGCTTTCCGATGGTTAATCCTGATTTTGAATCCAGGATCGAAACTATTCAAAACCTAGACCACTCAATTCTGCAGCATCGACATCAAAGACGCATTCTACATTTTCGCACCAACCACAGAAAGCTTCCCAGTGACAGTCGTTCACCAATGTGTCCATATCACCAAGCACTACCAAACCTGCCTTTGCTCTGGTGAGAGCTACATTCATTCTTCTCCAGTCTGAAAGGAATCCAACATTCCTTCTTCTGTTGGATCGAACGGTGGAAAAGAAAATAAGATCGCGTTCGCGGCCTTGATACGCGTCAATAGAGTTGATCTCTATATTAATCGGGTTCTTTTGGTTGAGAGCTCGAAATTCTGGATCCGTCGCAATCAAGTTTTTCAGAAGAATCACTTGGCCAGAATATGGAGTAATCACTCCTATTGAACCATCAAATGGGTTGTTGGAAGTCTCTCGATTTTTCATGAATTCCTTCAGCATGTCGAGGAGTTGAGTGGCCTCTGCCTCATTGGTATAACTTGAGCTTTTTAATGATGGATCTACATCACTTGGCAAAAGCCCAATGGAGGCAGCAGGATCGCCTCTTCTTTCATTTTGAGACCCTGAAATATTAACAAAACGAACAGACGCTTGTCCTCTTTCGAGAGGTAAGATGTCATCTAGTTCTTCGGGAACAGGTCTTTGCCCTGTCAAAAATTTGGGGGTGGAGAGCATGCTATCGTAAAATACTGCAGAAGAAAATGCAGCGATGGAAGGATGCATTCTGTATTGGACAGAAAGCAGTAGGGATCCGGAGTATCGTTTGCGGTAGGAAACATCTGAGTTGGAGCTATTCCCTGCTTTGGACCTGACTAAGGATGCAGCCTGCTTTGTCAATTTTAGGTTCAGATATAAGTCATCACGTGGTGATTTGTCTGTCTGGGCAGTAACAATGACTGGCTGAGGAAGAGCCGAAGACAACCTGCTCATCAATGAAATGGCCAAAGGTGATTCGCCTGTTCCAGATTCATCACTGACCACAGTGGGGGGCAACTGACATGGGTCCCCTAGCATGACAAGAGAGCGACAGCTATTGGTTGAAAATACAGGAATCAACGATCCTGGTTCGACGCTTTGGCATGCTTCATCGATGATGACAAATGGCAAACTTAATGGGGGGAGGCCATCGGGCGCAAACATTGCAACATCATTTTGTAGAATTCTTGCTGCTGCCTTCTTATTTCCGTTTAAATGTTCTGATACTAACTCGTCCTCGCCTATCTGCATTCCACATGCAGCTAAGAGGCGCGAGTCTGCAGCACCAATTGAAGTAGATACAATAACATCAGCCTCCCTCATTGCCTTTGCTGCTGCTGCATTACAGGCCTACGATGCAAATGAAGAAAGTTAGACTGATGAAAAGCAAACAAAAATGGTCTCCATGAATACGCACTGACCTCAATAGAAGCTTTTACGGCAGTAGTAGCCAAGTCACGTTTATTCCTTTCACTGGCAATATCAAGTTTACTTCGACTGCTACCTTTCTTGCCACTCGTTGTTGAAGTACCTCTCAAATTCGATGTTGCTTTGGTGGCCTCATCGAGTGCTTTCTTAGCATCTGGATCTCTTTCAATGGCTGCATCAAGAGTATACTGTATTCAGAAACAGTGATGAGAACAATGGTTGTAATATCTAATTGGTTTAAGAAACGTTGAGCTGCGTACTTACATCCCATAATCCTTTAGATACAGCAGATGCCTTGCCTACTCTCACTACCTTGAGGTTCAGCCGTATTAGCTGTTCTGCTAAGTTATCAGCGCCGACGTTGCTAAATGCAGTAGCAAGGACCTTGCTGTGTTTTGGTAGATTTGTCGAGGTTCGGCACTGATGAACGAAACCAAATGCGATGGAACCGGCGACAGTAGTCTTTCCAGTGCCTGACAAAATAACATTTAGTATCATGCAGATATAAAAGTAAACAATCTGTGTTGTAGTCGAGTCACTGAAATAATGTCCTTACCTGGTGGTCCTTGAATCATGGTCAACTTTCTTGTAAGTGCCGCGCCAATAGCTGATAATTGAGGGCCGTTAAATGGAGAAAATAGCTGCTGAGGGTTCGATTGAAAATACCCAAGGATCTGGTTGGCGAGCTTGGTCGAATCTTGAAGTGGTGGTTTTGCTATTTGCTTAGCCTGGTACCATATATATTGACAAAATAAGTTCCAGTTTTCGTAAACACATGTATAACAACATAAATTAAATACAATTCCAAAATAACTTACAAGATCATTCAACTTTGTTGCCTCCATGTCACCGAACATAGGACTTTCTTCGTTACTGTAAGCGAATGAGTTGAGAATAGTTTGCCGAATCACGCCATCTACAGATCGAAGTTTTTTTATATCTTTTGGCGCTGCCTCTTTCAAAAATGCAATTTCTTCTTTCGTTCTTTTTGGCGGTATGGTTGTCAGCTGTCCGATAGCCTCGACCATTCTGTTATAAGGAACGTTGGAAAAATATCTGTCCATCCTCAAACGCAACTTTGGATCCCCCCTTCCTGCAGGTCCAAAGTTGTTTGCGGCCGGGCCAAACGTGGCCTCAAATTTACCTCCAAGTATCGCAACATCTACATATGTAGGTCCAGTGCCTAATACTCTAGCTTCTAATGAAGTTGCATCCTTGTTCGTTGGTGTACTTGAACTACCAAAAAAGTCGCCAGCTCCAGCTGGTTGCAATGTTAACATAATAACGTCATTTTGTGAAAACTTGTTATTTTGAGGAAGACTCTGTGTGTCTCCATCCTCTGTGTCTTGGTCTAACGCGTATGTTGATGCAGCATCCTTTGATTTCACTAGCCTATACACTTCATCCCCGAAAATGTTTCCCCTTCGTTCAGCATACATGTCAAACAGAGCGTGACCAGCCGATTCTAGCATAAGTGACTGCATCGAGTCTGCCGCAGCAGAATCGATTCTATTTCTTACTGCAGATTCCTAGAATATAAGAGAGCATTGATTTGGTATTGAGGTTGGGTGAGTATTTTGAACTTGTAATCATTTTAGATGTCATTGCTTTTAGTGCGCGCGGACAAAACAGTGAAAGCAGATGCCAGAATTTCAGGTATGACGTGGAAAATTCCGCGGTATTCGATTACATTCTTTGTGATTGAAAACTTACTTCGGCAAGGAATTCTTTTGTCAGCAATTCAAGAAACTGATTGTGGTACGATGCAAGGTTACTGTAAACTGCTGAACGCTTGCGACTTCTTCCACGTCCTCCTAATCTAGCTGCAGATTCGAATTGATTCCTAATCGATACTGTCTTGTGTGTCCATTTACCCGTGGCCATTGGCGTCAAAGGAGAAGTTCCAGGCCCAAGTGTTAGAGTACTTGATCCAATCTTGGCATCTTGGTTCTTTTGCATTCTGCGAGTACGCTTGTCAGATGCTTTTTGCTTTCGCATCGTGAGTGAAGTCGTATGCAAAGCCATGTCATGGTGGACTTTGTTTCCTACGAATCTGGACTGTGACGAAAATGACAGCGCACTTCCTTGAAGCAGTAGTGACGATAGGCATGCTGTATAAAAGATCATTGTTTTACTATTGAGCTGTATACTATGTAATATGTGTGACACAAATTCGGCAATGATGAGGGGTGTGATGCGTTTGAGTTTCTGCGCAATCAGAATTTTGTGAGAGGAAAAGAGGACAGCGCCGCCAGCAGCATTGAGAAAAAATAGCCTGAGAAAAAGGAAGAATCTTAAAATAGTAGCCTGGCTAGTATTTTAATTACTTTCAACTTTCAACAGCTTTCAACTCTTGAAATCATCTTGAAGAAGAATAGATCCAAATTTGATGTATTTATCATTGAATCTTGAAAGGATATAAAGCTCACAGCAAAGTTTGGGCTCTGTATTCCTACAAGATTAAGGAGTCTCTAAGCATTAGGTTCTGAACGGAACATCAAATGAATCACGTCGCTTGAGCTATGATAGGTAGGATACGTGTTCACTAAGTTCATTTGTTCAAATATGTCAATATTTGGAAGCCCCAGCAAGCCATTGTATATTGTATCGGATGTGCAGCAAATATGCAGACGAATTAATATTATGAAGCGAGTTGAATGCAATTTGTGATATAACATAGACTATAGTACAAAATTCGTTATCATTAAATATTTCTGGGCCAATGATTCACTTTCGATGGATTATTATTTTATACAGAAGGTTGGCCTTCTTCTTCATTAATATTCAAATTCAAACGCTCTTCTTCAGCTTTCACGAACTTGCTTAAACGAGGAGCGAGGAAAGATCCAAGTACAAGCTGCATAGGATGCCACACTAACAAAGGTAAAGTATAGAAACCAACCAATGGATCGTCTTCATAAATCGCGTTGATAAGGGGCACTCCCATTGCCACACTTTTATGAGTACAACCAAACAGTCCCATGACGCGGAGTTTTGGCTGGGTTGGAAAACATAATTTGAGACCGAACCATGCCAATATCATCATGGATGTCAAAAGCAGCAAGACGAATGAAATCATAACGAAAGCATCCTTAGCTGTTGTATCTCTTTCTACTGAGAAGGTTTTGCAAAAGACTGTGTAGATAATGAATATGAGGCAATATTCCTGGACCTTTGAAAATTGCTTCTTGTTTGTCTTTATATAGTCCACTATCTTGGCACTGTACCTGTGAATTATCTGGCCAATTGCAATAGGTAAGACAACTCTCATACCAAGCTTGAAAAAAATATTTCCAAGCGCAACATTCCCGCTGACACCCAAATACATGAGAATCAGTGCTGGTGATAAGAAAACGCCTGTTAAGTTTCCGAATGCTGCATTGAAAATAGCTGCAGCTTCATCTCCATTGGCACTAGTTGTGAGAACGAGGACCATGTTTACTGTTATTGGGACACTAGCAGAAATTACCATTCCATCTGCCAAACTTCTATTTAATGCCCCAAGGTGAAGCATAAGTCGAGAGAAACCATATACCACGGAAGAAACGACGAAAAAGTTGAAGACCTGGACAAAAAGGTTAAACCTTAGCTGCTGAAAGGATTTACTAAGTTCTTCTGACTTGAGCTTGATACCTGATAGCAGGAAAATTATCATGACAGCTATCCATGTTGCAGTCACCTTTGGGGCCAAGTATGTTGCGCCAAGAGGAGGGTAGGCATAAGCAAGAAGAATTGCAAGGAGGAGAAGAACGAGGAAGGAGTTCTTTGTATAGAAGGTGCACAAGCATGCTCCAAATGCCCTAATGCCTGTTGGTGGTGCAGGCTCGTTTTCTGATTCGTCTGCAGGTTCTTCTATTGTCTCAGGATTTACCAATTTCATTAGCTTTGATGACACGTCTGGTGACAAGACTGGAGCTTCGCATTCTTTCCTGTCTTGACCTACTTCGTCAAAAGGTAGCTGCTCATTTTCGTCTGTGGCCTCTTGTGAGACATTAGTCTTGTTATCGTTTATCATTTCTGAAAAGGGTTTCAATGTTCACCTCGTTGTGACTGGATGTGTATCGTAGCTGTTTAGCGTACTGCGTACTACTTGCTACTTGTCGTTTCCTGTTTCCTGTTGTTTTTCCAAAAGTTAAAAGAAGAAGTGGCGGTGCAAGCGTCTGATCGCTTGGTCTGACGTTTAATTAAAAATAACCGAAAAATACCTGCCACTGCTTTTGCTCTGGGTTATAACTTCTTCTTGACTCCTCCTCCTCCTCCTCTTGACTGGTGCAGTACTTTGTTGCTTGTTGCTCGTGACTTGTGCTTGCAACTTGCAACTTCCTTGAATTGGTGTCACAACCACAAAACTGACACTAACATCTATAGTCTGCAGGCGCTGTCAACTTCGTATCAGCTGCGCGATATGCACTGAAGTGTTCTTGATCACAGTATGAATATGCATAGAGAAGGCAATACAACAGTGGTGCTTCCAGAGGAGCTAACGACATGCAATGCCAAAGCTTTTGATTGGTATGCACAATAATATGATCAGCAGGTTCGATAGATGATATGCTGGCTATCGATTTATTGAATCATAATAAGAAACGACCATCACTACTTACTAATTAACAATAGCATCTAATAACTAATAATGGAGACATAAGTATTACTTTGATCCCGATCTTTAGTAAAAAAATGTGATTAAAAAGAAAAGTTCAGAAGCGGAGTGATCGGAAGACACTACAAATCTCTACAGCCTGAATTGTAACACATCATTAATGAGGACAAACGCTGTTGAAGCCCTATAAATTGTTGACATATCTCAGTTGCAACATCCTAATGAGATACCATCACTCGTTGGGCAGCACAATCCTGTAAGACCATCGGCGATGCAATCTTTATGATTCTCACAAAATGCATATGTTGCTGTTTGGTTGCCTGAACCATCCGATGAATTATTTGACTGAGTCATGTTGGATTTCGCAGATATATTGAAATTTTTCATTGAACTAATCCAGTAATATACCTGACTCTTGCTCAAGGCTGAATCAAGTTCGAAACTCCTCAGTTTTGTTGCATCGTTCCAGGCTCCATTAGGATCAACAAATGCCTTATCAGCAACTGTGTAACCGCGCCATGGCATCGGTACTTGATCGTAAATGGGACTGATAATTTCATAGAATTCTTTGGAAACATAATCAATACCAAATAACTCCTTGGTAATTGCTGTCACAGGCATGAAATTAATCATGTGCACGTACAACTCCTTCGTTCCAAACCAAGTTGTAGCAGTCACATCCATCATCCCAAGATTACCGACCATTAACCCCTCTTCAAACTCGTCGTTGTATAGTGGAACAGAATGAATACTATCCATCCCATCTATGTCAACCTTCGGTAGCATATGCCAGTAAGTCTTTGCACCTCTAATTTCCATTGCCAACAACAATTTGGCAAAGTTAATTCTGTCTTGGCCACCAGAAATATTCCATCGAATAGAGCTCCACAGGTAAGCTCCATAATAACAATTAACAGCTTCAGAAGTGCTCTCTTGAGATTTACCGTCCGCAAAAGGAAACAGCCCAGATGCAAATGAGTGCCCATCAAACCACGACTTGTGCCTCGTGAAAGGAAAGAAGGCTTCCCCTCTATCGTCGCTATTACTGTTACCACCATGGGCGACATCGTATAGAATTGAGTCAACGTGCGTTCCGTATTCGTCCACAAATGTTGAATTAAGTCTGCCAAGAATGGCAGATGCGTAAAGAACATATCCGTAGTGAAATAAATGATCATTATACCAGCCATTACCAAAATCCTCACTCATATCCGAAAGCCCATTGCGAGATATTAAGCCGCCAAAGTTGATATCTGTGTGACAATGTCAAAAATTGACGATGAAGTTAGTTTCCAAAAAAGAGAATGACAAGCACTAAGGTCTCAAAAGCTTAATTACCATAGACCAAATTATCTGAATTCACCCCGTCAAGAAAATTTGTTAAATAGGAGTGGAGCAACCGTGTCCCTTTTAATGTCAATGCCTTGTACACAGTTCCATCATCTTCGTCACTATCATGCTCTCGTGGAGATAGAGGAGTTTCAAGCACTGAGGCGATACGGCACAATTGAGCTAAGCGTGCTACTTGTTTTCCAAATCCATATACGTTCTCTGTGAGCGTTGGAAGCACTCTACCTAGATCTAACTCGACTTGGTCCAGTATGAATTGCTTTGTTTGGGCGTCTAGCCTTTGAATATTGCGAACATCTTGATCAGAGTCAAATTTTGTGTTAGTCAGGTGCTCATCATACGACCATGTGTTGTCAATAATAGGTGTCATTGGTCCCTTGATACATTGATATTGAAGATCAAAATCTTTTAAAATGCTGTTGGAGGGCAACACTTGGGCGTGATGAGGCAAGGCTAGCATCAACAGAGACTCGTCCTGGGTAGTAGTCGATGATCGAGAATGAATGTCATCATGCATCGACTTGATTTGATACTCAAAGTTTATTGTGCCCACCGTGACTCCTTCAACTAAGTCCTCGAAATTATTGACTACGTCTTTATGGTTCTTATCCAAAAGCTGATATGATGGTGAAGTTGGAACGTCTTTAAAACTCCAAGTAATATCTGCTCCCACTGGATAGCTATGTGCATGATAGATAAGTCTTTTTACACCAATGGATTCGGACAAGGAAAAGCTTTTGTATTGATTACCTATCTTTGAGATAGAATTTCCTTCCAAAGGTGGAGGCAGCAAGGCAATTCTTATTATTCCGGTAAACTTCTCGTCTGATTGAATGCTACGTTTTGATCGATCTAGAGTAAGAGTAATGGGGTCACTTGCGAAGATAAGCCAAGTGAGATTCTCTTGAGTTTGAAACAGAAATTGAACGCCATGTAAAGTGACTTGGAAGGCATTTGTCTGTGCGAGCATTGTCGAGAAAAGTTAGATCAGAAGACGCATCAGTATCTATTCAGAAGTAGACTCATCATTGCATTTTACTCACCTCCCTCTTGGTGCAAATACCAAAGAAATTTTCGCTAGTTTCATTTTCACTCGCCGTGGAAGAATCAGAAGCAGTATCCTTATAATCCCCATTTCCATCTCGAGGGCATGATAGATTTTGGAAGATAGAAAGTGGAGTGAACACTGGCGTTATGCCATTAAATTTTGCAGTTATATATGGACTACCTTGCACCAAATATGACTCCCAATATGACGATGTTGGGTCTGGGTCTGTATTGTGCAGCTCCATTTCTGGGTTCATTTGGTTTGCGTAGAATCTCAGCGTTACGCTCAACGGGTCGAAGTGAACCACACTTCTTTTTATAATATTTTCCTTAGTGCCAATTGTCATATCTGGATAGAAAATGTCTCGTATCGACGTCGCATCAGTCACTCGTCTTAAAGGAGGATATGAGATCTGCATCATTAAAGGATTCCACTTGAATGCATATGGATAGCTCATGACTGGATAAGAAATTTGGCGGTCTGTGGTAGGTTTAATCACCAAATTTGTCCAAAAGGCCCCTGTAGGAAAAGGGACTTTCAACAGGGGCATATCATTGGTACCATTGGATTTTTGCCCAATTGTCTCGTTTGTTTGCGAATCAAACTTTGTAAAATTGCCGTGAAAGCGCAATGACGAATGAAATAAATTCGGAAAGACAATATCAGAAGCAGGAGCAGAATAGTCCTTCCTGTCTATTGTCTCGAAAGGTACATAGCTAGACGTTTCTCGAGCAGAACTCAGTCCTCCGCCTGCTTTAAATTCAGATCCGTCTGGAAACGGAAAGTAGTCCGTATCGCTTTGAATATTATTGAAACTACCTCGCTGGTCAATATCTCCATTCTTTGAGGCAGACATGGAGCTAGCCAAAAACGCCATTGAGAATGCACAGGTCAGGATCACCGCGAGCAGAATGAAAGAAATAGTTCTATTTTCCTCCTTTGTGAGGAGCATTCCTCCATTTTTCAAGGCGTCTACAGTTGCCCGATTCATGGATGTTGCGTGCTTCTTTAATTGGTCGCTTTCGCTCCGATCGTAATCTGAATTTCCCAAGGAGCTCGTTGGAGATTGTATGCTTCCATATGACGAACCATTAATGACTCTGCTATCACTGCTATTTGTACTTGTCCCACTAGATCTGGTTGCACAGCCGTTTGAGGTGGACTGGAGTTGCGTAGATTCGGAGTCTAGGGGTTCCTGTAGCGGTGTTTCTTCATCGTCACTATACTTCAGTAACTCTTCGCCTACTAAAGTATTCGGTTTGTTGTGTGGAGTTGACGAGCGCGGGAGCATTGCACAAAAATGGGATAGAAATTAAGCGCTTTACAGCTAAGACTGCTATTGCAATGCAGTTTGGAGTTGTTGTTCTACCTAGCTAAAGTGATTCTTGGTTAATCGCTTCTCACTTCTCACTCACTTCTCAAGTTGTTATTTTAGATTTTAGTCTTGTTCAGGTTTCGACCATTCTTCTACTCGCTCGACTCTGCTCTCTGCTCGACTCCAAGAAAAAAATCTGAAATGGTCTTCACTCAAAAAAATGAAAAGTGGCACTTCGCGCCAAATATGTGTGCTTATTCTGGCTTATTTCCAATTTTACACCAATGACGACGACTCTAAAAGGAAAGGGCACGGGAAAAGATTGACGATTGGAACTACCCTGCAAATGATAGAAATGGATACTTGTTGATCCGCGAGTTATTAGTCCCAATACACGAGTTGACGCACTCAAGGTAAACATGTTGCTGGCACCAGATGTTGCAATTATTGGTTTGAAGATAAACCGTCCGGTGTCATTAATGATCATATACTAATCATATACTAAGCACACGTTGCGCCAGACAGAGGAATGTCGTTAAGATTTTGGTCGCGGATATGGTGCAGTAATGATGGGAAGAGAGCCCACGAGAGCACAGCATCGGCTAATTTTAATTTGCTGCTCGGAAACTGGGGGTCCTCAGACATCAATGGTGCACTACTAGGTACTTACATAGGTATCAAATTCTGTCAGATTCAATATTTGAGTAAAGGTTGAAGAAGTGTAGTTCCTTTTGCTGGCCAACCAGGGTTCAGAGAATTTCCGCATGGGCAAGGATCTGGTCAACGTTTGCACAGTAACTGCATTCGATACTGACTCCTCATGATGAAATTTCATATTTAAATCGATGCTTTGCAAAGGGCCAACTTTATCTCTGCAGATTGATCTTCTGTAGCATGTAAAAGGACTATCTTTTCAAACTTCATCTTCACTGCTTCGTTTCCTTTCGTAGAAAAATTATCAATCAAGGAAGTATCCTCTTTGAATTCAGTGATGATTGACTTTCGGGCCATATTAGCAGCTTTACTGAAGGTCTTGTTGGTTCGACATGTCACCCCAACAAATGCTCTCAAAACCAAGTCAACCTGATGCATTGTTGATTGAAGTGTTGCGAGCCTTTCTTTTTCTATCTCTTCCGATGTCATTGGTGGAGGAGGAGTCGGGACAACTGGATGTTGCGAAATCGATGATAAAAATAGGGCTTTGAGTTGGCTGAAAAAATCATCGTCAGGACTTTGGGTATTGACTTTCAGCTCAGATGTATCCATGGAACATAATTCAAACTTTGCCTTTTGTCCATCGGGTACCTCCATTGTTTGATGCATGTTGGTAATGATTCGCTGGGGTATGTAGTTTGGAGTTCCTAATCTCTGTTCATTATTGACAATACAAGTATCCAATGATGCGTTAACAAAAACCGTTGACAGTCCAATCTTCATATCTCCTTCAAAGTTATGCTGTCGTTCTTCCAGGATTTGTGTCACACTTGTATTCTCCTTGAGCTGGTCAACGAACGTTTGGCAAACCTTGTAAACGTCTCTTCGCATGGATCGTAGATGAAAATTATCATCCATGATGATCAAAATATTGTACAGACTAGGATCAGGCATTTCTTCCGTATAATTTTCTTGACAAACGAATGCATCTGGATCACTCATTCCCGATTGTTGTTGAGCAATTGACAATTCTTTTCGGAGCAGATCCAAAGCTTCTATACGAGCCTCTCTCCAAGCCTCCAATTCAGAAGAAGTGAAGGATTCCAATGCATGTGTCTCGGGGATAGAGGTCGAGTCGCTACGATCCTTCGCTAAACGATTGGTTATGACGTCATATTCAATCTGAACAACCTTATGGAAATGTGGTGAGCTGTCCTCAGTGGTGTGCCGTTGATAATGCTCCGAAATGGATCTAGAAATCGTTGATTTTCCAGATCCAGGGAGTCCACACAAAAGAAGCACTGATGCCTGTATTCGTTTGGCATTATGTGTGGGAATGTCTGAGTCCATATCTGATGCTTCATTTGGTGTGCATGGGTGGATCATGGTTGACTAGTACTTACTGTTGACTGTCGACTTATCCTCTGAGTGAGGCGTGAGGCGTCTGTCTGAAAAGCAGCACGGAAACAGACGGAAAGCGGAAAGCGTGATGATGATGATCTATTTATCCATTCAGGCTTGGGGCTTAAAAGTACTTACATCTTATTTTATGATTTTATATTTTATATTTTATCTCGCATCATTCTCTCATCTCTCATCTCTCACATCTCTAATCATTATTCATTTCTTCTCTCTCTCATGCTGTTGTTGATTGTTGGTCAGAGTTGTGTATGTAACACGTAACCCCACATCGCTATACTCATATCAACTACATGATGCGCATATTAATGCACCAAACCAACATAATCTAGCTGGGCGACAATTAGAGATTTTGCAACAAGGGAACGCAGACGCAGCAATCCTTATTCTACTGGAGATCCCCTTGCGTTTTCGCTTGCTGAGATCTAAATGGCGACCTCCACATCTGTAAACAGGAAACTTGACTGTAAGCTCCTCCCCAGCAATTTATATTATCGGTCTACTCATCTATCACGGTCAATCTACTTCTTTGACCGATTCTCCACGCATCTTACTAGAGACAGTCTACAATTTAATCTATATCCGCAAATCGTCTCGCCTCATTCTACCCGGATAACTTCCCTTGACATTGACAATACGAGCGAAAGTAGATTTTTACTATGTGGATCGCAAGACTGTACAATTTCAGTCTATGATTTGAGTACATTGGGAAGTGATCATCATTTGAATCCAGACCTTGCAACTCTAGATTGTTCCAAGAGAAATAATGAACATCATCTACAATGGAAACACAAGAATCGATTCAGACCAATCGCCCGATCGCAACGTAATTTTGCAGGGGAAAATCATTTAGATCCTCTTTTCGTGCCCTATGGTCATTCCCACTCCATAACACAAGTTCAATGGTATCCTGTCGATACTGGAGTTTTTCTTTCTTCCGATACTATGGGGAATATATTGCTTTGGGACACAAATACATTCACACCAGTATCATGCGTGAAGAAAACTTTGATGGACAGCTCTATGAATGTTGCCAATCCGTGTGCGATTGCGACCATGGACTTGCCGAAATTAACCAACTCGACTCATCTTCTCTTGGCGATTGGATCGATTCAAAGTGGTAGATCGCGACATTGTGAACATGGATCGGCTTCTAGTTCGCGATTGCATATTGATGACCGAGTTGTTTACTTGTGTGATATAAAAAGTGGTTCCATGACTCATCAGTTGTCAGGGCATGGTATGGGTGGAATTTCATGTGTGCAATGGTCACCTGTTCATGATTACATACTTGCAAGTGGATCAAGGGATGGGACCATAAAATTGTGGGATATTCGAAAGTCTGGTAGTACTGCGTGTATTGTCACCCTAGATCGTGAAAATAAAACAAAGAATGAAGTTTACTTTTCTTCTATCCAGCAGGGAAGTAACGATGATGGGAATAATACACCTACTATTACGAGAATGAAGAAAAGGAGGAAGAAAGCGAGCATTGTTGGACCAGGAGACTACTCTCAAGTAGAGTGCTCGTCGTATACTCAATCTCATGCTGGTCCTCTTTCTTCCCTGAAGTTTACTCCTGATGGAAATTATATTGTAAGCGCAAGTCCGACAGATGGGCTCAAGCTTTGGGATGTGCAGTCAGGTAAACAATTTGGTACATTGCTACCAACTAGGTATTTAGGACCATCAGCATCGTGTCCAAATCCACTTGATCGAATGCAGCGAACAGTGCCTATGCAAATCACGCAACCTGGCTCATTCAAGTCTGCCACAATTTGGATTGGTGGTAAAAATACAAAATTATTTGGTTATGCAATTCATGGTGATGGCGGAAAACCAAACAAGGTCTTATCTGGGCATCTAGATGGAGTGTCAGCCATTGCTTCGCAGGACAGCCATGGTCGTTTGTTCAGTGGTGGTAAAGATGGGATGGTACTTGGCTTTGGTAATAAAAATGAGTTTCAGCCCGATGTAGGAGAGGCAGAACTGAATTCCTTGAGGGGTATATAATGAAAAGAAACCACCTTGTAATTTTGAATCTTTTCGTTAATGCAATATTTAATATTTCTCTTTCTTCCAGTGATGCAATATTTAATACCTCCATATAGAAGTAGCTGTAGACTCAACTAACTTTTGATAAGCCCGCCGAAAGCATCTGAAAAAGAGCTGTTCATCATGTGCGTATTCAGTTACGTTATTCCTCAATCCATTGTCAACTACCATTGCAACGTCAGTTGGTATGAATAATGCCTCTCCATATTCAACTTCTCGGTTATTCCATCTCAGCAGGGTCTCAAAATACCTGTTTGAAAAATTGTCTGGATCTTTGCTGATGAATGGAGTCATTACGGGAGCATCTTCCAAGCAGGTTCGTGTTAAATTCTTTAAGCAATATTTAGGCATACCTGTCAACGTGACATGCCGTCCTAAATCATGCGCGCCTGATAAAGCCACTAATTCTTCTTCGGTGAGTCCCAATCTCTTGAAATACATGCGTAGCCCGAGGGAGTCTAAAGCTGCAGAAGGTAAGCTTGTATTGATTGTCGATCTATCTGTTTCACTTTGAATTGGTTTGTCAAGGAATCTGTTGTCTGCATGGTCGACATCTTTCCTACCGAGCTTAATTAGTATAGAAGGACCGTTTGCAGCTTGTACCGCGGCCGATCCTGATAAGGCTAGGGTATCCGCAAACGATAATGGCGATTTCTTCTGAGATTCGCAAAACTTCTCCTGCTGCAGATCAAAAATTTCTTGTATAACTTTTAAAGGCTTGCTGAGCCCTCTATTTTCAGACCATTCGAGTTCGAATCGGACAGAACCATCTGAACCTCCTATGAATGGATCTTCAGCAATACTACGGACTGCAGCATCATGAAATGCTAAGCGAAGAATGGGCCCAGCTAGGGTAGGATCTTTGGTTGTGATGATAGTGTTTACTTCGTTGCGTACAAAGCTTGCCGCTGATGCATACTTGCTATATTCATACTCGTTTTCGGTTTTCTGTGGGAGTGAATTGAATGGCGTTGACAAAGTCCCTGCGAAGATTGCTTTCAACACAGTAGCCCGTGTTACTGCAACCATGGCTGTTATGTAATTCGTTGTCTATTTACCTGCCATCTGTGCCGACGACCCACTGCCCACTGCCATCCTCTTTATGGTACCACAAGCTCGCTGAGGCAATAATATACACGCGGTTTGTTGTTTCTTCAACAGCTAAAATCTTGTCTCGTCGGCCTGTCTCGGCAGCAATTATTAAAAATGCGCGAACTATCTATTGCGAAACAGATCCAAACGCTTGCGATTGTGGGTGACAAGAAAGAGGTGACAAGTGACAAGTGACAAGTGACAAACTTCCCTTTCCCACCATCATCAACCGACAACCGATTCAGAACAATACAATATCACCAACCACTCACCACCCATGGTCTTGATCAGGATCCCAGGATAATCATTATACTACACATTGCCGTACAGAAGTAAAGTATACATGAGATTTGCGGATCAAAGATGAGAAAGTGTTCGATTCATCTTTCGTTCTTGCTCTTCAATGGCCCATTTGCCTTGGCCATTGCGTCTAAAAAGAGTTCTCGGTCTAGTTCCTTCTTTGAAGGAAAACGTCTGGCAAAGATTGGAAACAAACTGAAAGAAAAGACTGAGCATTTAAAGGAGGTCTTTCCCGATGTAATATCACTGAATCTAGGAAACCCAGATATATTAATCAAACAGGATACACTAGAAAAGGACAGCATTAGAGATGACAACAGTGGTGCATATAAAGATAGGCTTTCAATATCTCTCTTCCTTTCAGAGTTCAAAGAAAGAACTGGAGATCTTTCTCAACTGGTACGTCTTCTAACCAAATGTCGAACAAAAAAAAGTAAGGACCATGATAAAATCGTATCGGTCAGTGGCGGGAGTGCATTATCACGGGCTGCAAATGATGTGCAAATGTCATGGTTTGACATACTTGGAAGAAAGCTATGTATTTGCACTGGTGGCATTGTTAGTGTGCAGTTATTTGGAACCATCTTATCGGACGATAATTATGCCCTCTTCAACGAGGTGCGTGAATTGTAAGATACGGGAATGAAAGCAACAATATACGCGCGTCATAGGAAGATCCCTTCAACTCAACTTGGTCTTATTTCTGCAATCTCATACATCTCTCCACTCTACTCAATAGATTGCCGATCGGCTGCTGTCCAAAGAATCAGCAATGGCAATGAAAACAGTTCGACAAATTATCGAAAACTTTCCAGATCATGGGGTTATTGATGTGTTTTCATTATATCCAACAAAAGATGTGGTTGCCTCTATCCTTGCATTGTCGCGATTGCAGCGCGCTGCGCTTTATGGCATGGACAATTTGATGGTGGATGAACATTCGAGAGGAGGGATTGACTTTCTATCTGCGGCATTGAGCCTTCCAACGTCAAGTGACAGTAATGGGGATATTGTAGAGAATGAACCGGATCTATTGGAAGATTTAGCGCACTATGCTGCATACGCACACTGTGCATATGGTTGGAAATTCGGTCTTTTATCAGGTCGTTTACATTTGGGTGATACACGAATGCTGCGGAGAAAGACAGGGGTAAAAAAGGAGCACATTCTTCGTGCGAATTGGAAGTCAAAGACGCATCTTCCCGCCCACTTTCTGGTACAGGATGTGAAAAAGAAAAAGATCATTTTGTGTATTCGAGGAACTTTAAGTCCAAAAGATTTACTTACGGATCTTTGCTGTACAGCAGAAGAATTTGCAACTCACGAAGAAGAAGTTAAAGAAGCCATGGGTGAAACTTCGTCTACAGTAGATCTCTTTCGATCGAGTTTTCGGTCAAAATATAAAGCGAGCGCGCATCATGGAATGCTTGAATCTGCCAGAAGTGTGGCACTATCAACGAGAAGATTGATAGCGTCAGAGTTGGCGTCGAAACCCGACTATGACTTGGTCATAGTTGGTCACAGTCTTGGAGGTGGAGTTGCTGCAATTATAGGAAGTATGTGGCGAGACACATTTCCAGGTGTTCGAGTATATGCCTTTGGCTGTCCATGTGTTGGTCCTACAGATGCCCATCCCTTTGAATCAAGCGATTCTATAACTTGTGTGGTTGGTGAAGGTGACCCATTTTCGTGTTTGAGCTTGGGTCATCTTGCTGATGCTTCTCTTGCTTTGTCTACTTTATGCGAAGATGAAACCTTGCGTGAAGCAATATTAAATAATACGAGTTCTGATGTAGGAGACTTGGACGAATTGCAATTGAAATGGTGCATTGATACATTGGGAACACTAGAAAGTAAACTGAATGCAGAGAAGTTTTATCCTCCTGGGCGAGTGCTGTATATGAAGGGGAATCTGTTTGGAGATTTTGATAAGGTGACGCTGAATGAAATTCAGCAGGAATCCACCTTTCGTAGCCTCAGATTTCATCCAAGAATGTTTGATCTATCTCTACATATTCCGCATCGTTATGAAGTCCTCCTGTCGAGACTAGGAACTAATTGAAACTATAAATAAAATTAAGTGGTCAAAGCAGACTGAGATAACATGATCACATTAGTCTACAGTCATTGGTAAAAGTACCAAGTGTTTTACTTAGTAGATTTCTTCAATGCAAGAACAAGCCCTCCCTTTGTGCTGTTTGATCCTCCCACCTCCAATCCAAATGTTCCTCCAATGCAAACTGTAAGCTGACAAGGATGTGTTTCATCACTGTTGCGTAGAACATATTCGCGTACAGATGCAGTAGGTAATTCTGTAAATGCAGCTTCTGCTCCACTATTGCGTTGCTGCTGGGAATTGATCTCATTCAAGATTGCTAAACGACTTTGGCTCGTCTTGACTGCAATGTTTCTTCCCTCAGGCGCTTCCATTATAGTTTGTACTAGCACTTCATCGCCATTCAGTTTGGATAATAAGGAAGTTGCTCTAGACTGCAAAATTTCGACATCGCCAATGAGAGTGCATACACCCTCACAAGTTTTGATGGTTTCAGGAGAAATGTACGTGAAAGAGTCAAGAGCACCATCACTAGATGAGATTGGTGTTGAAATGCTCTTGATTACATCCTTGCTGAGTAACTGAAGAGCATCGCTCGTCTTCTCTTCTAGACGGAGGAGGGCGTCTTTGACTGGTCTCAAGTTATTAGATGGAGAAGATGACTGGAGAATGAAATTTGCCATGGCAATGTTAACCGCCAGTATCTGGTTAATTAGAATTGCAGGATGCATTGATTCAAACCACAATAGCAACATTTCCACAGTGCTGAAAGCATCAAATAAAGGTTCTTGATTTTGCGCAGGATTTGGCTGGGCCTCTCCCCAACAAGTGCTCCAGAAAGCACGGGTGGCGCGCAAGACCGATAGTGCTTCAAATGCGTCATCTTCGGGTGTCTTCGTCGGACTTGTTAAACCGTAAGGAGTCGTTTCCGTGAAGAAATTTTCTTCCTCGTATTGTTTCAGGGGATTCTCAGGGTTGCCATACCAAGCAATAAAATCCTGAAGGATAGCTCCTGGGTTAGCAGCTTTGAATGCAGACATGTCATTAAGAAGCTTGGGCTTCTGTATGCGATGCGCAGTTTCTATGCGAGATTGAACTGTACTGTTGTCAGTGCTAGCCCGTGTTAGCATACGCCTACGTTCAACTATTAGATCATCTGTCAGAGGGGAATCTCTTTGAACATATGGTGCGAAGACCATACCGCTAGATGTAACGAGGCTCGCACCGTGTACAGGGCATCGCACCCCGCGTCGAATGCCAAGATTTGTAGCCATGAAATTGTCAATTGAATCATCATTGCTTAGGTTCATGGTAATGTTTTCCGTTTCCTGCCTGGACAACTCGTCATCATACATCGTTCCAACAGTATCAAAATAGTCATCGTCTTTAGTTCTTGCACTACGGATATCAGTTTCGAAACTGCTATTCTTCAAATTGGTAGAGCTTAGAGATTGGTTCATTGATTGTGGAGGCGCTGATCGTTTTTGTGGAGATTTGTCAGCCAGCATAGAAAAGTGTGCATCCATACTCTCGTCCGCTTCGAGCTTCATTTGTTTCATCTCTTCGGCGATCATGCTCTCAACTCCAATATTAAAAACCTGTAATTTCTGACTAATTATGCAGTCATCCAAGTCTGGATCTCTTTCTGAACTATTAATGAAAGCTGCATTATTTGCCTTTGAACCTATTCCATTCGAGACGTTTCTTCGATTCTTCCGTTTCAATAAATTTAATGAGACCATTTCAACTTCTTCGCCATCGTCATTGATGTCCTCTCCGTCGAGTCCAGGAACGGGACCGAGATTTGGGATGTTTTCTCTCTTTTCCCACATCATTCGTAGCTCAGAAACAAATTCTATCCAAAGAGCTGCCATGGCTGATGGAGTTTGTAGAGCAGACATGCTCGTAAATAGTATGGAAAGTAATCGCCCTGGTCGACTTGCCTTCTCAAGGTATAATGGGAGATGCGATTCCGTCTCTTGATCATGGTCCCGGGAATCGTCAAACATTTCCTCTGGTGGGCTCGGATATAGATCATCTTCGGCACATGCCACAAAAATTTGCTCAACAATATCTCGCATTCGATTTTGGTTGAAGTCTGCATCGTGGTCCAGCATGTCTGCCATGCTTGCCCAGTCCATCACTTCTACCAAATTCCGTGTCATTTGTGATACATTAGATTCTGTTATTATTTCATCAGCAACCAGATCTAGCTCATCTCGTTGATGTAACTCTTCCAAAATGATGCTTTTGGTCATATGACCAAGCAAGTATGACTGATCGAGGGTACATGCACGGATTAATGATGCAAGAAGACATCTATTCGTGGCGCTCAAGGTAGTGCAAGCAGCATTAGCATCAAAAGTAGCGCTGATCTGGAAATCAGAAGATGATAATGGATTGAACACAGTTGACAGAATAGAACTCTCCATTTCCAATATGTCCTCAGAAGTCATGGAATTATTCGATCGTATCCGCAATGGTAATGATAGCAGGGGGTTAGGTGTTTCACCACAAGGCGTCATTTCTCCTAGAGTATCTTTCTTCTCGCCCTCCCATGTTGCAGTGACAGATACTTGGCTGACTGGATCTTCAACTGGGCCCCATAGTGGCTCGAGTCCTTTTCTAGAAACTAAAGTTTTTTTGGCACGATTTGTTTTGGCACTACACGAGGCACGAAATAACATTTTCAGTGCATGTGCTCTGCATTCTTGAAAGTATTCTTCTGTAGATATAGTTCCATCGCCGTTAGTAAGTTGGGAATTGGCAGATTTTCGCCATGACACGCCGTATGTCATTATATTCAGATCTTCCCACCTATTTTTGAACCGCGAGGAAAATGGAGATGCAAGCAGCAGTTCGTGCTGCTTTGGTATGTAGTCATCCTTGAACTGAAATATTTTGCTCCAAGTGTATTTATGTCTGGCTCCAGAAACTACCGCTTTGTTCTCTATTCCGTGATCATCGCAAGATTCTACCATTTTTGTTCCATTTGATTTGCGAGACACTGCTTTCTTCGCGGGTGAAGGACAATGTTGCAAGAGTAATTGTCCTAAACTGTTCAAGGTAGTACAATGCACAGGATATTCAATTCCAGGAGGGACAACATGCACTCCAAACTGAGCACCATTTGCAAAGAACGATTCGCCCGCGTGACATCTTCCAGTTAGAAACGTGGGTAAATACAATTCGTCTTTTTTCTTTGCATATGATTGTCGCATTGGAGATGACGTATTCAGCGGGATGCGAGATGGCGTGCGTATATTCCCATATGTACCTTTTTTTCGTTGTGGAGTTCCAACAGGTGTAGCTTGGCCATCACCATCACCATCACCTTCTGATAAGGCACGATCTCCCGAACTTCCATCAATATCATAGTCCGTTCTCATACCTTCAATTTGTTTCCGAAACAAAGAACAAATGCTCTCTTCTGACGCAAGATTGAACAAATCGCCACCGTTCATCCAACTTGGAACTTCCATGACACTCTGTTCTAGTGACTCTTCCCCATTTCTATCATGAGCCTTCTTCAAGTGAGGCTTATAAATCCCCCATATGCCAAACGATGGTATTCTCGAATCACAATTAACCACAGCAGTATTGAGCGCCATTTGTAGTTGATTGCTCAATGAAGCAAGTGCAGCAGTATGAAGAGAAACCAAATCCTCTACAGATACTTTGCTCGATATAACAGCTCTCAACCCCGCAAGCGGTATTTTCTTACTTGGGTGATTTGCTTCCTCCAATGCTTCCATGGTCGATCGCAGAAATGATGCTATGGCACTCGGATCTGATGGCGAAAGAGTCAAATGTTGTCCAATTCCGAGAAGAGAGGAAAGATTGGAGAGTATATTAGCTTTAGGGAAGGGATTGTGTGCATTGGCAATGAGAGAAAGTGGCAGCTTCTGCTTTCGCGTTTGATTTTCTATATAATTATCTGCAGCTGGCGGTCCATCCCACAAACACAGATCTAGTTCAATGTGAATTCTATCCTTGTGATGCGTAGAATTTGGAGGCACTGTTGCAAAAGTTATTTTCGCAGATCGAATGAGTTGTATCTCTGCGTGTTTTTTAGCATCTTCCATGGCATAGAGATCCTGTCGAGTTCTGGGTGGTGTTTGAAATGGCAGAGCCGATGATACAGAATCATTAAGACTCGCATTGAGAATATCTTCCCTTTCATCGATCGTAAAGCTTCCTTCCGGTGTCATTGGTGATTGAGGAGTTGGTGGCAAAATGTGAGATAAGTTTCCTTGAGAATTGTTCTTAATGATATTCGTGTCCTTGCTGTCGAGATGTATATTATTACGAAGGGCTGATTGTGATCGTGATCGAGGAGGACTCAGGAGTCTACTTCGATTGAACTCTTTCAGTGGGGTAGAGTAAGTCTTTCCTCCCTTGGTCACTGATGGCGGTGCAAACTTTTTAGTGGCAGATGGATTCGACATTTGGACTTTTGGTTTCCGGTTACTATCGTGAAAGCTCACGTGACGGTCTGATCCTTCAATGATGTACCAAGACCGTAGCATTGTCTCCACATCACGAGAAAGTCTCTCCAATGGCGTGGAAGAGCTGTAGTCTATGTATTCATCGTTCATGCTAAGACACCGCAGAGTACCGTCAATGGCGGATGGGTCGACGGATCTATGCTATTGTTTTCAACGTATGTACCTCTACATATAGGTAGGTACAGTATATATTATATGTTATGATAATTCATGGTTTTAATTTTTAGTTGATACAATTGATACTGCTTCAAGCATCAAGCAGCTTCAAGTCGCAAGCTAGCGACTAGTAGTAGAAGATGAAAAAGTCATTTTCAATTTTGTTCAAGTTAGGCCTTTTCCCAGCTTTTCCTGGAATTTAAAAAGATTGGACAGGGGATGAGATAATAAAAGGGCCTCTCTTCAAAGAATATGGGTTGATCAGATATCAGCAAAAGATCTGCCGAACAGGGGAAAGGAACACTGACTGTTTATGTGCATATTGACAATTACAGCACTTGCACAAAGTCTTCTCTAGCTAGAAATACGTATCATCTTAGATCTCAGCATCATCAAGTAAGGGCATCATCCATCCATCATGGCGTCTATGAACCGTCCAAAGATTGCTACTCATGTCATCAACGAGAACGTAACAATTGATACAACTGGTGTGTACATAAATTCCGATTGTCCACAAAACTTGTTGTGGATGGAAAGGAATCTTCGTAATTAGTGTATCCTTAAATGTTTTTTCGAAACTAATCATTGTTCACGTTTTACCATTCGTTCTAGATCGTGAGGACCACACATTTTGGTAAGTTTCATGCTTCATGTTCAAAAGCATGTACACCATGATTATCCCTGACGTCATCTTTCTTTCACAATATTGTAGTGGAATTGCCTTTCCAGTTCAGTGCAAAACGATCCTTCCTGTTGAGACGGTTGTTATTAAAAGCCTCTCCGTCAGGTATGTTGCAATTATGATTATTGCAGAGCGCACTCACTTCCTTCTTGACTTGAATCATCAATTGTCTCGGTACACGAAAGTATCACAGTGTTCGCATTTTGAAGAATGATCATCTCACATCTCATTTTCACCCACTATGCAAAAATATTCATTTGGCAATAAAGAGGGGCTCTCGGACCACTTACAGTATGGGTCACAAAGTCAGATGAAAACATTGCCTCTGAGGGAAATCAGAGATTAAATACAACCCGTGATAGAAGTAACATTCGGTACAACCTACGCGAGCGTGTAAATGATGCGACGGTGATGAGGGGCCAGATGATCATGAAGGAGAGGTATTGGGAAAAAGTTTACGAGAGAAGACATGGGTAAGAGCGCCTTTGATACCCAAATGCTGCATGATTTTTTTTTGCAGAATACAGTAACTCATTCCTATGCTATCTCTCCCAACAACCTAGACCATCCTTCCGCGACTATTGCGAACTTGACTTTGGAGACAATCCAATTATTGTCAAGCCAGGAGAGATTCGCGGAATTTATATCCATTCGACTGAGGAAAGCGATCAAGCTCTGGTCTATGATAATCAACAAAATCTTAAAACTTACGATGATAAGTTCCTCACCGTGCTCCCGGGTAGGTCACATGTGAGTCCTGAACTCTTTGGAACTCGACCAATCTGGGGCTGGGGAAATGCATGGAGGGATAATCGCGAGTTCGTTGGAAGGATTTCGTACGGCGTTGTGTTCAAATTGTGGAATCCCAGCGAACACTTGAGCTTCGGTGGTAATTTCAGGGGTATTACTCGGGTATTATTCATGGCCCAGAGAAGATGGGAAAGTACCTTTAGTATGCTTTCAGATGACTGCATTTTCTATATTTTGAATATGTGCCGGTGGGATTGGATGAAAGATACTTTTGATGGTGTGCGCGGACATAAGAAGAGGTTGCGAGACTTGGATGCTGATAATAATGACGATAATACCGAAAGGGACGATGATGAATCTGAAGAAGTGAATGATGATAATGATGCTGCTGTAGTAGTAGAAGCAAATGATGCTGATACTGCGAGAGATGATGAGATAGAGAATGCACTTCCAAACGAAGTTGAAATTGCTGCTGCTGAAGAATCATCTGACGATTCGGACCATGTCGAAAGTGATGTCGAAGAAAGCGATGGTGACGATGATGGTGGTGATGATCGGGGAGGCAGTACATTCCAATATACGTATTATGATGACGCCGGGTCGTCTGGCGAAGAAAGAGAAGCTGAAGCCCTCAGAGATAGGCAGGAAAGGAGGAGACAGATGTGGATTAGAGCTCATTTTGGACGTCAATTTGTGCGAGTTCACAGTGACGGAAATGAAGACAGCGAGGAGAGTGAGTAGAGCAAACATATGTGTGGTCTTTAGTAAGACTTGGCTGCTGGAATCCTTGGGTAAATGAAAAATGTACAGAAGTATATTTTATAAATTTTATTACCTACTTTTTGGCTTTGTGATTTTTTCCACTAACTTTGTAACATAATCATTTGCCTGAACATCGAGGTAGGGGTATTCTTTACCTCGTTTGGATATGTAACCATTTAAATACTGGATTTCTGTTGGATATCGCACTGCAATGACATCTTGCAGCATTGATGACTTGTTCCGAGAAGTTTGGTGGACGACATTTTCTACGAAGTCTACGAGAGCTGTGTAGCTAAGATCAATTCTCGCTTTATCGCCTGTGCATTTCTTCTTTTTTACTTCGGCTAATGCAATATCTGAGACTTCTCGAATGAGCTCATAGAAGAGCATTGGATCTTGATAATCCGCAGCAATATTTCCTAAGGTGTCTTCGTAACTAGGCCTTTCTCTTCGAATGGAGAGCAATTCTCCATTTGCGCAATTGCGCAGTGCAGTGAGAGGGTTTATAGCGCAGTTTGTAGCGAGCTTTTTCCAATTCAATATGTGCATTTCTTCTGGTGATACCATGGAAACCTCTAAACCAGCTTCGTTCCAGACATTCTTCAAAGCCCTCTGTATCGAATCTGAATTATTCCCGTTGGAGGTATCTTCAAGGAACGTTTGACCTTGTCCAGTATGTGTCACTTTCAATGCTAGTGTGCTAATATCATCATGCCTGAATTCTTTGAGATGCATATAATTTCCACGCATTGCCCCGTGGGTGCTTGAAGCAAAGATGATATTTACATTATCTTTCAATTTATTGTCATTTAAACTCTTCTTGATTTCATCAACTACTCCGAGACTCCCATTTGTCATGACAATCAAGTTTACTGGGAGTTTCAATCTATGGTATATTGATTCAAGTGCTTCCACAGCCTGAGGGGCTTTTGTCGTCAATAGCACATTCTGAATATCTCGTGCTGCATTGACATTGTTTATGATCTCGCATGGGATGTCTTGTCTATGATTGTTTCCATTGATGTCTTCAAGATCTACGAGGACGAATTTTCTAGCTCCTTCTCCTCCCGATCGTAGTGGTGTTTGTCTAGAACTTGAGAATACTTTATCCAAAGCTTGATAGTTTTTGTAGAGATTGACTTTATTTTCATAATGGCTTTGTAAAAGTAGACAGACGGGTAGCTTAGTTTTCGCAAGCTTCATCGAACTTGCATATAGAAGGCCGATCGAGCCTCCTCCAAGAATATGGAGACTCATGTACACACGAGGGAGATTTCTCTCGCAAAATCTAATTTGTGTCTAGAGAAACTGATTCAACTTCCCTGGATAATCTAGATAATATTTGACGACAGGTGACAGGCAGTAAAGGTGGATCTTTTTTAGTTGGTCACTTGATCAGTATTACTATACTAACGAGAGAAAATTTGATTCTTCTCCTTTGTCTCATGAATGGAATTAATTATGTAGTCTTTCTATCAGTACTCTGCAGCGTAGAAGTATTTGGTATATTATCTGCTGCGTGCACGGAAATGATGCACGATGTTCGCTGTGGTTTTAGGTGGAGGGTGGAAGTTGTTGTTGTTGTGTCACTCATCCCTCATCCTGGTCTATATCTTATTCATGTGTGTGTGCGCTTTTTGTTGTACGATAGCTTTGTAGCTTCGATTGATTGAAGCAAGGTAAAAGGCCTTGCATAAGGAATTATTTCCCGCAATAGATATTTAGAATAATGGTCATATCACCAGACCAGCCATTTCAGTACAATCGACCTTTTGAAGGCCTACAGTAAGTAGCAGTGGGGCGTAAACCCCGTTACCATATTGTCATATTTGTGCTCAGACTCCTATTTTTGGAAGCTGTGAGATTGTAAATGTTAAGGAGGCTCTTGTAATTTGGCCATGTTCCTTATGAACTTGCTGTCAACAGTATTGTTTTCTCAAAATACAAGAGACATTGATCAGTGACGCTTTCCAGGCCAAACTGGCGGCGTGTTAAATTGATATATATCGCATAATGCTATATCTGCTTGTACGCAAATGCTCCTTACTTTAATCCACTTCGTCATAGTTTTCATTCTTTCCTCCAACTTGTTCACTAGCAGAGGGTTCTGGCAAAGCAAGCATTTTTCCGTTCACAGACACTGTTCCATACATCATACGATCGGATGATCCCTCTTCTGTGCCATCTTCGTCACGTCGCAGATATTGTACGCACTCGCTTACTCTTTCAGAAATTTCTTCCGATTCCTCTGATAAATCCATAGTTTTCAAAATAACATAAGTTCTTTGCACACGGATTGGTTCTCTTGACCTTCTGCCGGAGGCACAAAGTAACAAAACTGCTTCGACTAGTAATAGTCTTGTAACAATATCTGGCTCGCGAACTTTGTCGGGCCCTTCTAGCCAAAAGTCAGGATCCATTCCACGTTTTTCATCCATGTCCAATTCTTCTGGTCCAGCCAATGGATACAAGATCTTTGGCACAATTTCAATTTCGTTGATTAGCCACCATGCTGAATTCTTGTCAAAACAACAATTTTTACTGGTACCTGCAATTCCTCTCCTCCTAATTGGATTAGTGGATTTCAACTCTGGTAATATTCTCTCTAGGATAGATGTACCCTTTATCTTTTTGTCTTTTTGATGGATTCTCATTACAAATCTGCGTCCCTGTTCAACCTGTGTTGCATTCATTAAAATAGCCGCGAAATGTTGAAATGGGTCGTCTGTGGATGCAGCAATTTTCTCAATATGAACCTCATCGTCGATGATTTCATCTTTCTCTTCGTCTCTTTCTCCGTCCTCGTCACGTCCTTCTTCTGCCTTCTCTTTGATATAACCACTATTCAAAAACATTGCGGTGAGTAGGGCCATTGTTGGTTTAGAAGGAAGTTTTGCCTTTTCTTCTCCTTCAGATTTCTCCTCAACATTAGAGATTGCTACTGCTTCTTCTGGCATTGTAAATCCACATAGTTCAATAGAACCCCTCTCTGTTCGAGTCATATTTGCCAATAGCGCCAATGCATAATTCACTCTTTTCCTCCATGCCTTGTCGTCGCCTGAAGACAAAGCGATCTCGGTCATACGATTAATACCACCGCAATCCAAGATATCCTCAATGCATTGATGAAAACTTGTACCATGCGAAGAAAGCTGAACCAAAGCTTCAAGTGCGTTGATTCCTGCTGGTTCGTTGGATCTAGATGCCAGCCGACAAAGAGGCTTGATTGCACCATATTTGATCAAGCTTGACATTGCATCGCGATCAGTCACTTGAAGTACTGCCTCCGAAGCCTTCATCCGTAGATCAGTTCTATCTGACTTTAAAAAATCTATCAGATCTTTGTAAACATCTTCGCTTGACATGATGGGAAAGGATATCGCAACAAACAGCACAAAGTTGTTCAATTGGTGAATGGTAATTTGTAATCGCACTTCCTCGTTCCTTGGTATTTATTTTTGTTGTTGCCTTTTGACTTTTTCCAAGATTTTCTCTTCATTATTGTGCCCGCGCCATCATATTTAATGGCTGTCGTCGCCTTCTCCAAGACGTCACCAACAAGACGGCATTTAACGGAAACTCCAAGATTGCTCTCCTTCCACAATCCACAAAACAATTTTTTTGAATCCAACTGCCATCTTGCCATCCACCGCCGGTAGTCATGTTCAAGAACTCTAGTATTCTCGCAGTATCGGTCTTTGCTCTTACTACTGCTGTCGCTCTTTCGTGGAAAATGGGTAATATTAATTTTTGTGGCTCCAGTAAGGAAGGAGGAACATGTGCTGCTGATGGAGAACTTCTGAATTCAGCATTTGTTTTTGTCAAGCCTCAAGCAAACACTGAGGCAACACAGAATCTCGTTAGGAATAAATTGACACAGTCTGGGATTCGCATTATTTCAGAGACTGATGTTAGCAGTGAAGAAATCGATGAGAAGAAACTCATTGATCAACATTACTACGCAATTGCTAGCAAGGCTACTATCCTACCCGCTGCAGAAATTCCTGTTCCAGCTTCTAAATTCGAGGAATCTTATGGTGAGACGTGGGATGATGTCTTGAAATCAAATCGCGCTTGCAATGCAATGGAGGCGTGTAAAAAATTCGGATGCAATGCCAGTGAATTAAATGATGCGTGGCAGAAAGCGCTCGTTGTCAAGTTTGGAGGAGGATTCTACTGTGGGCTTGTGTCCATGAATGACATACAATTGTACGTCTTCAACGCATTCTTTATGACAATGAGAGGGAAATTCGTTGGTAAGGGAACAAGCATTCATTGCTACGAGGTACAGTGGAGCTCCAAGACTTTGTCCTGGGGTGACTTCCGTGGCAAACTGTTGGGACCCACCGACCCTGCTGATGGACCTGAGGGCTCTATTCGTAAGACAATCCTTGACAGTTGGAAAGAACTTGGATTGGCCAGCGAACCGAACAAGGGAGATAATGGAGTTCATGCCAGCGCATCTCCCTTTGAAGGTCTTGCAGAGAAGGCTAACTGGCTTGGTGCTTCCATCTCCAAAGATGCTTTCGGTAAAGCATTGATTGATGCTGGACTTTCTCAGGAAACTATTAAGGCTTGGTCTGTTGATCCACGCGTTGAACTTCCTAATGGAGAAAAGGGAAGTGTTTTTGATGCTCTCGAAGATATGGATGTTGATGAGTGTTTGAAGAAGCTTATCAGTTTGAATTCTTTAAACTAGTTGGTCGGACGTATTTTACATTGTAGTGCAGCAGAGCACAGCATTGGGGACTTTTGTACTGATGATCGTATTTACTACAATGGGTAAACATATAAACTACCAGTGTGGAGGTCCATGCTGTATGTCCTTTTCGTATTGCAAAAAACAGTTACAGTGTGTGTTAGAGAATTCATGTGCATCTTAATTATATTTAGTCTTTCAACTTGTTATTAGATGTGCATTGTTGGTAGTGTGTTATTATGTATTTAGCGATCACTTTTGCATCATGGGCATACGATTTTTCTATAGTGCAGATCCAGGGTACAGTTCAAGAATGGCGTCAGAAGCACAAAGTGTGCTTATGACAATCCATATCCTCCAAGAAAGAGAATGAAGAACACAAATAGACCACCGAAAACTATTCCACTCTTTTGTCCTGAAGTCATGGAGTTTCCTCCAAGACCATATCCCTGATTCACTTCAAATCCTGGGATCTCCTCAGTGACTTCTTGGAAATTATCCTTTGATGCGCGACAAGTAGGACAACGCCAGTTGCTGGGCAAGTCACTAAATGGAGTATCCGGCTTAATCATACCTCCGATCATGAAGGAGTCTCCCACCTTTTGGTCGAATTTCCAGTCACAACTGGAGCACTTGTGGACACCAGTTGAGCGCTTCATGAAAACTTCCTGCGACCTTAGTTCGTCAGCCCTTTTTTGTTTCTCCGCTGCCATCTTGCTACCTGCGTCGGTGAATTCTTCTTCTTCCTCCTCTACGGATTCAGTCTCAGCTGACTTTACCGATTCCTGAGATTCTTCTGCCATGCGGAAAGAAACAATTTTACTCTTAGTGAAGGATGCTCTTGTAGACGGCATGTTCGCGGGGACGAATGCCTGACAGTACACAGCAAGCATGAGAGCTACGAGGAATGATAATTGATTCATGACGAAATTGGTCCTGTGATAGTGTGAAATTCTTGAAAGTTGATTTGAGTGTTATGGATAGTCCAAGTTGATGGTGTAGTTCAAAATACTGAAGGCTCAAATGTGAAATGTGGACGAGACGCGTTGTGATTTGTGATGTGGTAAAAATAATGGTCGTCAGTGCAGGCGTCAGAATGCTTGCTGGGATCCCTACTCGACAAGGTTGTAAGACTTTTCTAATTTTTTTTTTATTTATGGTTTCTCAGTTTGAAATGTGAGCAATGAAAAGAGTGTGAATGATGATACGATAAATGCAAAAGGTTATGAATCATCCTCATGAAGCACCGAGCACAGTCGCCTCGTCCTTTCATTCAATGTTGCTTCTGAACCCTCATGAAGAAATTGTATTTTCATTTGACGAGGACGAAGATGACAAAGATAATTAAAAATCAATGCAAGAATTCTCAAAACAAAGCAGCATCGGCAGTCTTTCTCGTAGCAGTATTTTTGAGTGTGGTAATGATTTGTTATATCTTTAGCTCGTAGTATGATCTACATTGTGGTTTCTTTTCTATTTTATGGAAGCTAGACTAAACCATTCATAAAATAATGTTCTATGATTATCACAATACAGACATGACACGTTTAGTTTCATTCTCCATCGTCTTGCATATTATACAATAATCCTTTCTCGTACATGAGTTCAGTGCGAAGAAGAACCTTTTCAACTCCTGCAGTGATTTCTCCTTTCTTTATTCCAGCAGTTACATCATCAATATTAAACCACTTGGCGTCGGCAGCATCATCAGAGGCAAGCAGCTTTGGTCTTCTGTAATCTGTTGAGGAAGAAT
>Ga0306864_1000088_pt1 | contig 41467 bp, 41 predicted proteins | sample AntRauTorckE5430_FD_190448 | JGI IMG/M metagenome (GOLD analysis project Ga0306864, IMG submission 190448) | Saline lake microbial communities from Rauer Islands, Antarctica - Metagenome Torckler E5 #430 (v2) (version 2) | ecosystem: Environmental > Aquatic > Non-marine Saline and Alkaline >...
TGTTGATGCGGATGCCTTTCGGGCCCCATTCCACGGCCAGGTTTCGGGCCAGCGCCGCTTCTGCTGCTTTGGACACACCGTAGGTTCCGATGGTTGTGTTACCGCGGATTCCGGCAATGCTGGAGATCAACACAACGGCGCCCTCACCTTTTTGCGCCATCTGCGGCAGCACCATGTTGGTAAGCCAAAAAATGCCTTTGACGTTGGTGTCCATGATTTTATCCCAGGCCTCGTCAGTCATTTCAGCGGTGGGACCATAGACCGGGTTGGTGGCGGCATTGCACACGAGCACGTCGATACTGCCCCAGGCCTCGTTGGTTTTGTTGACCAGATTTTGAAGATCGTCTTTTTTGCCGACGTGGCAGGGTATCGCTATGGCTTCATAGCCTTTGTCTTTCAGTGCAGTCGCCACCTGCTCGCAAACGTCGGCCTTACGACTGGAGATAACAACTTTCGCGCCCAGACGGGCCATTTCTTCGGCGATTGACAGGCCGATACCTTTAGTGGAACCCGTGATTAAAGCCACCTTACCGGTCATATCAAAAAGTGGGTTGCTCATAACTCGATCCTTATACACAAAGATTGGGTGCGAGCGGGAAGTGCGCCCACTCGTGACTTAGCCCTAGTTAGCGATACTGACGCAGTTCAATCTTGGCAACAGAATCCAAATGAACCTCATCCGGGCCATCCGCCAACCGCAATGTCCGTACCTTGGCCCAGGCTGACGCAAGGAAGGTGTCCTGGCTCACGCCCGCTCCCCCGTGTACCTGAATGGCACGGTCAAGCACCTTCAGCGCCATGCTTGGCGCAATCACCTTGATCATGGCAATTTCCTGACGGGCTACCTTGTTACCAACGGTATCCATCATGTAAGCCGCTTTCAGAGTCAATAGCCGTGCCTGCTCGATCTCGATTCGGCTGCGGGCGATGTCCTTGCGGATAGAATCAAAGCCGGACAGTGGCTTACCGAATGCTTCGCGCTCATTGGCACGCTTGCACATTAACTCCAGCGCGCGCTCTGCAACGCCAATGATGCGCATGCAGTGGTGAATGCGGCCAGGCCCGAGACGACCCTGTGCAATTTCAAAACCACGCCCTTCGCCCAGCAACATGTTGCTGGCCGGAACCCGAACGTTGTCGTAGTGAATCTCGGCGTGGCCGTGAGGCGCATGATCATAACCAAACACCGTTAGCGAGCGGATGAGATTGACACCGGGCGCGTCTAACGGCACCAAAATCATCGACTGCTGCTGATGTTTGGGCGCGGCCGGATCGGTCTTGCCCATTACGATGGCAATTTTAGCGGTGGTCGTCATTGCACCTGACGACCACCATTTCTTGCCATTGATGACATACTCATCGCCATCACGGCGGATCTCACAGGCGATATTAGTCGCATCGGAGGACGCTACATCCGGTTCTGTCATGGAAAAGCAGGAACGGATTTCACCCGCCAGCAGGGGCTTCAGCCACTGCTCTTGCTGTTCGTCATTACCGTATCGGGCGATGGTTTCCATGTTGCCGGTGTCCGGTGCAGAACAGTTGAACACCTCCGGGGCCATTTCAGAACGGCCCATGATTTCGCAAAGGTGGGCGTATTCAAAATTGGTCAGACCCGCCCCCAAGTCGCTCTCCGGCAGGAACAGGTTCCAGAGGCCTTCTGCTTTTGCCTTCGCCTTAAGCTCCTCTATGATCGGAACCGGTGCCCAGCGGTTTTTTGCCCGTTCAATCTGTTTGTGGTGCGTGGACTCGTTAGGATAAATGTTCACATCCATGAACTCGCTCAACTGCACCTGCAGTTTTTTAGCGTTGTCAGACAATTCGAACATGCCGGCTTCCTCTTTGGTATTGACTCGATGACCGGCCTTTGTAACCCGTCATGTTTTTGTTTTATGTACTGCTGAAAGTCAGATAGGGACGCCTTCCGGCTTGTCACTGCCAGACCGGATCCGGAACGTGCCCTCGGCGATGGCGAGCAGGTTGCCCTTATCGTCATGCACTTCGCCGGTGCTGTTAAAAATCCGGGTGCCACCGGCTCGCTTGCGCCCGGTCACGCGAATAGTGCCGCTGGAGCACTGGCCGGTAAACGTTGTGGTCAAAGACAAAGTAATGGCTCTGCGCATTCGCCCCGAGAAGGGGCAGTGCGTGCCCGCTTGGACCATCGCTATATCAACCAGCGAGGTCAGTACGCCACCGTGAATGACGCCACCAAGGTTCAGATGCTTAGGCTCCAACTCCAGCTCAATAACCGCTTCGTTTTCCTCCCAGGAAGCCTGGCGGTAACCGAGCAGGTCATGAAAACCCAGCGACTCCGTACCATCGACATAGGCGCTATCAACATAAGGGGATTCTTGCTTACTCATTACACTTTCATTCCTGGCAGGTTCAGAGAGGCGGTGTTTCCGCCATCCACAGGCAGCGCCTGGCCGGTGATATAGCTGGCATCGTCACTGGCAAAAAACAGAATGGCCGCTGCGATCTCTTCCGGGTCGCCGTGGCGGCGCAGTTCACAGCGAGCGCCCAACTTGTGGGCTTTTTCATTGGCGCGGGCATAATCAAACACTGCCCTTGTCATACCGGTCTCAACCAGGCCCGGGCAGACAGCATTCACCCGGATATTGTGAACGCCGAGATCACACGCAGCGGTCATAGTAAGGTTGATCACTCCAGCCTTTGAGGCACTGTAAGCATTGCCCCCTGCGCCCGAGCGAATACCAGCAACCGACGCTGTATTGACAATAGAGCCGAGTTTGCGGGCCTGCATGTGCGGCGCAACGTGCTTTATAAGAAGCATGGTACCGATCAGATTCACCGCCAACACCTTGTCCCACTCGTCTCGCTCGTTTTCGATGACCGGTGGATGGCCTTTCCCTGTGCGGGCAATGCCAGCGATGTTGCACAGGATGTCAATTTTGCCAAACGCGTCCGCAGCGTCGCTGACAAGCTCTTTCACCTGAGCCTCATCGGCAACGTCAACGAGGCGACGAAGGCACTCAGCCCCTTTCGGCATTAGATTCCCGGTCTCAACCAGGCCCACTTCGGAAGTATCCGCCATGATCACTTGGGCACCCTCACGAGCCAGTCGCAAGGCGGTTGCCCGACCTATGCCACTGCCGGCTCCGGTAACAATAGCCACCCGACCATCAAAACGCCCCATACCGCTGTTCCTTGTATCTTTGATTTTATTATTACACTAGCGATTTTGCTTTCGCATTAATTTGTCATGTCTTCTACTTTTGAGTCAATATAATCGGAAGTAAATTTCACTAGTCAAAATACAATAACAGCATAAGGCGCAAAAATGAAAAATAACCTGAGCAAAATGCCGGTGTACGCACCCATGACCCCGAACGAACCCATGGAGGCCATTGGCCACCGGATACAGGGGTTTGCAACCACCCGTGCAAACCTCCCGGCATTGTTCAGTGAACAGGGCACGTTGAGCTGGAGAGACCTGCTGGATCAGACTAACCGGATCGCCAACCGCCTGCGAGATGCGGGGCTTAGGCTGGGCGACTCAGTGGCAGCTCTGTCGGAGAACAGCGCTGACTATGTTGCTCTGTATCTTGGTGTCCTTACCGCTGGCGGCTGCATGGTGCCACTTTCAGGTATGGCCAGCGCTGAAACGCTGAGTCTCATGCTGTCCGATTGCCGCGCAACGTTCCTGTTTGTGTCGCAGAAAAACGCGGACCTCCTGCACCGCTTCCAGCCCGGGCTGCAGGAACTACCGGACGATCGTATTGTTGCCCTGGGTGAAGACGGCGAAGGGATTGGCCAGACCCTGAAAGACTGGCTTGGCGATGCCTCAGCGGGACCCCACCCAGCTGAGGTGGCGCTGGATGACGCCTTCAACATCATCTACAGCTCCGGCACCACCGGCACTCCGAAAGGCATTCTTCACGATTACCGATTTCGCCAGCGGCAGATGGAACGCATGAGCCTTTACGGGCTGGATGGCGATGCCATTAACCTGGTTTCAACGCCGCTGTACTCCAACACCACTCTGGTCTCGGTGTTACCTACGCTGTTCCACGGCGGCACGCTGGTCATTATGGCAAAGTTCGACGCCCGGCGATTTCTGGAGCTGGCCGACACACACCGTGTGACCCACGCCATGCTGGTACCCGTGCAGTACCAGAGGATTCTGGCTGACGTGGAATTTGACCGCTTTGACCTCTCCAGTTTCAAGCTGAAACTCTGCACCAGCGCGCCCCTAAGTCCGACCGTGATAGCCGAGGCAATGGCACGCTGGCCCGGCAACATACGAGAGGTTTACGGCCTCACAGAGGGCGGCATTTCTACCAGTCTCGACTGTGCCGCACACCCACACAAATGGAGCTCGGTGGGCATACCCACGCAAGGTGCGGAAGTGCGCGTGATCGACGAAGATGGTTATGAACTTCCGAGAGGCGAAACCGGCGAGCTGGTGGGCCGCGCCATTTCGATGATGCGAGGCTACGTGAACCGGCCTGAACAGACTCGGGAAATGCTGTGGCAAAGCCCTGAGGACACCGTGTTTTACCGCAGTGGAGATATGGGGCGAATCGACGAGGACGGATTTATCCATATTCTCGACCGCCGCAAGGATATGATCATTTCTGGTGGATTCAACATTTATCCAATCGATCTTGAGAAGGCGCTGCTGGCACACCCTGCTGTGGACGATGCAGCGGTTATCGGCATTCCCAGCGAACATTGGGGTGAAACACCTCTGGCTCTGGTGGTTCTCAAACCCGGGCACCAGGTTTCCAGGCTTACGATACTCGAATGGACTAACGGCCAGCTGGGCAAAGGCCAGCGTATCTTCGCTCTTGAGCTGCGCGAGGAGCTCCCCCGCTCCGCCATAGGCAAAGTTCTGAAGCGGGAGCTGCGCGCACCTTATTGGAAAAAGATCGCGCGTTGATCCCTCTCAGCGTGAGACCAGCTTGTCCAGAGCGGCCCGGCAATCCTCCGACCGAAGCCGCTTGGAAAACACCTCACGCTCCCGCTCCAGCGCCTGTTCTATCTGCTCACGCCAAGGGGCGCGGATCAGCCGCTTGCTGGCCCGCAGGGCTTCACGGGGTTTTTGTGCCAGGCTTTTTGCAAGCGCCAACGCCTCGGGCAGCGCCTGCCCGTCAGTCACAATCCGGCTTACCAGCCCACATTCTTTGGCGTCACGGCCACTGACCACCTCGCCCAGCAGCAGCAGATCCGTGGCTTTGCGAGTACCCAAGTGCAGAGGCATGGTGACCGTAGAAGCAGCCTCCGGCACCAGCCCAAGATCGACAAACGCCGTCTTGAATGTCGCACTTTCTGCCGCTACCACGACGTCCACGTGTAGCAACAGCGTTGTGCCAATGCCGAGTGCCATGCCTTCCACCGCCGCTATGACCGGCGTATCACAGTTCATCAGCGCTTCAATAAACGCCAGCCCGGCGGAAGGCTTCGGGTGTGCATCCGTGGCACGAGCCCGGAAATCATCCAGATCATTGCCCGCCGTGAACACACCACCCGCACCGGAGATGACGATAGCGCTTACAGCCTCATCTTCATTCGCACGGATTATGGCGTCACTCAGCTGCTGATACATTTCCCGGGTCAGGGCGTTTTTCTTCTCGGGGCGGTTGATAACAAGCTGGAGTACGCCGTGAGACTGCTGATTTTCGATCATTGGATTGTCCTTATTGAAAACATTCTGGGGCCGATACACAAAACATCCTATGGCAAAAGCCCGATCTTGTGATAGATTCAAAAAATAAAAATTCACCCTGCAGTCGTTAATTCTGCACAGTGAAACAAATGAAGCATCACAACAACAACGAACAATGAGGCACAGCTATGAATCTCCTCGCCAAAACACGCAAATCCCTGACCCTTTACGCGTCTGCCCTTACCCTCGGCGTGTCAGCTGCCCTGAGCGCCGCGCCCGCCGCCGCCCAGGAAACGTTTACCTGGAAAGTACAGTCCCACTGGCCGGGCGCCAGCAGCTCCTACACAGACAGCCTAGTAAGGCTGCAACGAGTTCTGGACGAGCGCACAGACGGGCGCTTGGAACTCAAGCTTTATGAAGCCGGCGCGCTGTTCAAGGCCCAAGACACGTTCAACGCCGTCAGCCGTGGCATTCTGGAGATGGGCACAATTTCTCCCTCTTATGCCCAAGACAAAGTGTCTCTTGCCGGCATTGCCTCTGGCTTGCCTTTCGCATTCCGCAACGTATGGGAAGCTGAATACTTCCATCAGGGTATGGGTTTTGAGCAGATGCTTCGTGACGAAGCGGCAGAGCACGATGTTTACTGGGCAACCGACAAAGTGTACCCCACTGAAATGGTGGTCAAAGAGCCGATCAATAGCTGGGACGATTTTACCAGCCTGAAGATTCGCTCCTCCGGTGTTCTGCAAAAGTTCCTGACCCAAGCGGGTGCCGCAGCGTCTTACATTCCGGGCAGCGAACTTTACACGGCGCTGGACTCCGGCATCGTTGACGGTGCCCATTGGGGTGCCGCTCAAGGTGCCTCCAGCATGGCTCTGTATGAAGTGGCCAAACACCACGTTCAACCGGCTCTGAACATCGCGGGCACCGATGTCATTATTGTCAGCATGAAGGCGCTGAACGAATTGCCCGAAGACATGCAGAAGATCGTCAAGGATGCGCTCGACGAGCAGTTCTGGATTCGTACTAACGAATATCTTTATAAGGAACGTCTCACTTTAGCCAAGGTCATCGCCGAACAGGGCGTGCAGGTGAACGTTCTACCGAATGACGTTCAAGACAAACTGGTAAAGGCCGCACAGGCAATGTGGGACAAGGAAGGCGAGCGCAGCGACAACGCCCAGAAGGCGCTGGATATGCTGAAGGGATACCTGGCCCAACTCGGCTACCTCTAAGCCGCACGACTAACTAAGTGACACAGGCCGGAGTCTTTGACGTCCGGCCTTTTTATCCCTGAAAAACCCAATACCCTCTTGGAGAATGCAATGAGTGTGCTGACCGCATTCATAAGCGGGATTACCCGTCTTAATGATTTTGTCGGACGCTGGGTAGCCCTGCTCGTTTTTGCCATGTTCGCGTTCCTGCTGCTGGAAGTAGGCTTCCGTTATCTACTTAACGCACCCACAGTCTGGACCAACGAGCTTACTCAGATGCTATTCGGTGTTTATGCGGTGATGTCCGGAGGCTACATCATGGCTCATCGGGGCCACGTCAATGTCGATCTTCTGCACTCGCAGCTATCGCCTCGCAAGCGGGCGTTTATGGACATCGCCACCTCATTGTTATTTTTCATTTTTACTCTTGCTCTGCTGTGGTTTGGCATTGATATGGCCAGCGAATCCATAGCCAGCTGGGAGACGTCTTACTCTGCCTGGAACCCGCCGATTTGGCCGGCCAAGCTGGCCATTCCTGTCGGAACAGGACTGCTGGTACTGCAGGGCTTAGCAAAACTCCTTGAAGACATTGCCATTGCGTTCAATCTGGATTACCACCGCCCGGATCACAACACGTCTAAAGGAGAGCAGTCGTGAGTATTGAAATTCTGACCCTGCTGTTTTTTGGTTCGCTGTTATTCTTCCTGCTGCTGGGTCTACCGCTGGCGTTTGTTCTAGGTGGCGTTTCGGTAATCTTCCTCTATTTCACTTGGGGATTTGACTCCTTCTATATGGTGGCCTCGCAGATCTGGGGCACCATGGGCAGCTTTACCCTGGTTGCAATTCCCCTCTTTGTGTTCATGGCCATGGTGCTGGAGCGCACCGGTGTCGCAAAGGACCTGTACCGGATGATGCACCTGTGGTTTGGCGGCCTTCGCGGCGGCCTGGCTATAGGAACTCTGATTATTTGCGCCGTGTTTGCTGCCATGGTGGGCATCAGTGGTGCAGCGGTGGTTGCCATGGGCACTATTGCACTGCCCTCTATGCTGGAACGGGGCTATGACCGCAAAATGGCGCTGGGTGTCATCAATACAGGTGGCGGTTGGGGCATTCTGATACCGCCCAGCATTCTGATGATTCTTTACGCACTGATTACCGGGGTTTCCGTAGGCCAGATGTTTGCTGCCGGCATCATGCCGGGTGTTCTGCTGATCGTAATGACCGTTACTTACATTCTCGTGCGCTCTACCCTTCAGCCGCACCTGGCACCGGCTCTGCCCCCGGGAGAACGTGGCACCTGGCCTGAGAAGCTCCGTGCATTAAGAGCCGTGCTGCTGCCCATTGGTGTTGTTTTCATGGTGTTAGGTTCCATCATCGGTGGCATTACCACGCCAACGGAAGCCGCCGCCATGGGCGTTCTGGGTTCGCTGATTTCGGCGGCCGTCTATCGCAAGTTCAAGTGGAGTATCCTGCAGGAAGCCGCTATCCGTACCTTCAAACTTACGGGCATGATCATGTGGATCCTGTTTGCCGCTCACGCGTTTAGCGCGGCGTACCAGAGCATGGGAGCTCAGGAGCTGATAGAGGGCATGATGCAGCACATTCCCGGCGGCCCCTGGGGCATCATCATTGCAATGATGGTGATTATATTCTTTCTGGCCATGGTGCTCGACCCGGTTGGCATCATGCTGATCACTCTGCCGGTGTTCATGCCCATCGTAAAATCCCTTGGCTTCGACCCAGTCTGGTTCGGCATATTGTTCGTGATCAACATGGAAATCGGCTATAAGACTCCGCCCTTCGGATTTAACCTGTTCTATCTAAAAGGCGTGGTGCCGCCAGGCATCACCATGAAGGACATCTACACTTCGGTTGTACCGTTCGTCATCATCGAAATCATAGCCATTGGCATCATCATGGTCTTTCCAAAAATCGCCACCTGGCTTCCAGGCGTGTTTTTCTGATCTGCTCAATCATGATCCCAGCATCACGTTCTGACTGTGTCGGAACGTGATGCTCATAAACACAGGCGTTATAAAAAATTAAAACGACTGAAAAACAACAACGCGTACTCATTATTTCGGAACCTCCTATGAATGCAATCAGCAAGCCTACAATGTCTCTGGTAGATGCCATTTTTCAGCGGCGCTCCGTCCGTGGTTTTTTACCAAAAACGGTTCCCGAAGAAACCATGCGCGACGTGTTTGAACAGGCACGGCAAGCACCGTCAAACTGCAACACTCAACCTTGGTATACCGTGGTTGCTTCGGGCGATCTACGTAACTCATTACAAGATCAGTTTGTCGGTCGCGCTATGGCAGGAACACCCTCCGCACCTGATTTCAGCTACGTCAGTAAATTTGAGGGCGTTTACCGCGGCCGGCAAGTCGACTGCGCCGCAGCACTTTACGGAGAAATGGACATTGCCCGCGACGACAAAGCCGGACGCAGCCGGGCGGCTCTGCGCAACTTCGAGTTCTTTGATGCGCCACATGTAGCCTTTCTTTGCATGGATCGCTCCTTTGGCGCCACCATCGCAGTCGATGTTGGCATCTATGCCCAGACTCTGATGCTGGCAATGACGGCCCAAGGCATCAGTTCCTGTGCTATGGGCAGTTTGCGATCTCATCCTGACCTGGTTCGTGATGCCTTTGGACTGGAGCAAGATATCGGCGTGTTGTTTGGTATCTGTTTTGGTTACGACGACTCAGAGGTCAAGGCAAACAACACGCGCACTGCCCGCGTCCCTCTCGATGAAACGGTGATATTCAAGGACCGCTAATATTAAACACTGGGCACAGAGAGGCTTGCCAAGCCCTCTCTGTTTGCTATAGTTAACTCCTTTTTTCGAGTAATTATTCGGGGCATCCTTTACCGCGTCTCTGTCCAACAAAAGGATCAGCCCCAGCGTGAGCGAGCTACTGGCCAACCTCGATGTCCACCCGTTACCGGGTGATTTTTATGACGAGCTGCATTCTCGCCCGTTCCCGGCGAGCCAACCTTTGCCATCCCGCACTTTTCAGCTTGGGGCTTACGAACTGGAGACAGATTTTGAATCTGTTCCCTATTCTGGGCTGGCACACCGGTATTGGCGTCAGCGCACGACTGTGGTCGATCACCTTTGATGCTGTTCTATGGCGATACACCCGCACATTGGCTCGCCCACGGCCAGACTGTAAAATCGGGTAAACATCGCGTAAATTTTGTAATTATCCACTAACGGTCAATAGCATCCGGCGAATTTCGAGCTAAAGTCGTCGAAAATCATCTTGTGAAAGAGACATCGGCACTATGGATTCCAACCCGTACCCCAACACGTTTAGCAAACAAGACCTGATCGATTGCGGTCACGGTGAACTGTTCAAGGGCGCTGGCATGCGCCTGCCCATTGATGAAATGCTGATGTTCGACCGTATCACCCACATTGGGAGCGAAGGCGGGCTTTACGGCAAGGGCGGGCTAACCGCGGAGCTGGATATCAACCCGGACCTGTGGTTTTTCAAGGTGCACTTTGACAGTGATCCCGTAATGCCAGGCTGCCTGGGCCTTGACGCTATGTGGCAGCTGCTCGGTTTCTACCTGGCATGGACCGGTGGCCAGGGCAAGGGCCGCGCGCTGGGTTCCGGTGAGGTAAAATTCTTTGGCCAGGTGCTTCCTAATGCCAAAAAAGTCACTTACCATCTCGACTTCAAACGTCTTATAAGACGTAAGTTAACCATGGCCATCGCTGATGGCCGCATGGAAGTAGACGGCAAGGAAATTTATACGGCCAAAGACCTACGGGTAGGCCTGTTCACTTCCACCGACAATTTTTAGGAGTGACTGACATGCGTCGCGTTGTAATCACCGGGATGGGCATTGTGTCCAGCCTTGGAACCGACATAAAGGCTGTAACCAAATCATTGCGGGAGGTGAAGTCCGGTATAGGCTTCAGCGAAGAAGCCCGTGATAACGGCCTACGCAGCCAGATTTGCGGTCAGATCAACCTGAATCTTCCGGAATTGATTGACCGCAAGCTGTGGCGCTTTATGTGCCCGGCTTCCGGCTACGCCTACCTGTCTACGGTCGAAGCTCTGGCTCAGTCCGGCCTGACCAACGAGCAAATCCGCGCCCACACCACCGGGGCCATTTTCGGCACCGGTGGCGCCTCTACCGTGGAGCTGATGGATGCCATCGACACCCATCGTGCAAAAGGCATTCGCCGGGTGGGTCCTTACCGGGTCCCCCGCACCATGGGCAGCTCTATCAATGCCAGCATTGCCACGGCGTTCGGCATCACCGGTGTTAACTACGGCGTCACGTCGGCCTGCGCCACCAGTACTCACGCGGTTGGCCACGCGGCAGACTTGATTGCTATGGGCCGCCAAGACGTCATGCTGGCCGGCGGTGGCGACGACATCCACTGGAGCCTGAGCATGTTGTTCGACGCCATGGGCGCGTTGTCCACCAAGTACAACGACACCCCGGAGAAAGCGTCGCGCACCTACGATGCTAACCGTGACGGTTTCGTGATTTCTGGCGGCGGCGGTACCCTGGTGCTGGAAGCACTGGAACACGCGCAGGCCCGCGGTGCTAACATTCTGGCGGAAGTCGTCGGCTTTGGCGCAACCTCTGATGGCGCCGATATGGTCGCCCCCAGCGGCGAGGGTGCGGTACGCTGCATGCAGCAGGCGATGAAAGACATCGACGGCGAGATCAGCTACATCAACACCCACGGTACCAGCACACCGGCCGGCGACATCACCGAGCTGAAAGCCATCAAGCAGACCTTCGGTGACCGCATTCCGGCGCTGAGCTCAACCAAAGCGCTGAGCGGTCACGCTCTGGGCGCGGCAGGCGTACACGAAGCCATTTATAGCCTGATCATGCAGCGTGAAAATTTTATTTGCCCATCGGCCAACATCGAAAATCTGGATGAAGGCGCAGAAGGTTACCCCGTCGTGCGCGACGTGCGCGAAAACCAGAACCTGGAATATGTGATGAGCAACAGTTTCGGCTTTGGTGGTACCAACGGCAGCCTGGTGTTTAAAAAGTTCTAGGCTCGATTCAGGAAAACCTGACCGAGCGGTATTCAGCCGGCGACGAGCCCATCCAGCGTTTGAACGCCCGGCTGAACGCACTCAGTTCTGAAAATCCAAGCTGTTCGGCAATTTCTACCAGCGGCTTGGTTTTATCCTGCATGTAAGCCAGCGCCCGCTTGCGGCGAACATCCTCCAATATGCGGGCGAAAGTCAGCCCCTCTGCTTTCAATTTTTTATGCAAGGTATAGCGGCTCATGTGGAGCTGCGATGCCACCACTTCTACACCAACCTTTCCTCTGGCCAGCTGGCCGTCAATCAAGACACGCACGCAGATACTCAGAGACGCTCGCGCGGCCTTCTGCTGCCCGTTTACAGCCATGAAACCTCTCCCGACTCAGAATTTATTATCGTCTTTTAAAAATTCGGTGGTGAAAGATAAACTATCAAGGCATTCAGCGTACAGATGTTAGCTGAAATTAATCCACAATACTCTTGAGCGAGGTCAACTGAAATTCCGATTGGTTCGGGCACAATGAGGCCCTTTGACACAAGCCTGATGAACCAGCTCGACGTTCTATCGCACCGCGGTTAGACCGAGGGGTAGCTTGTGCACAGCTACCTGATGCGCACTCCGTCGAATGGCCCACAAAGCTAAACTGCACGTATAATAATGCACACTGATCGTAACGCCAGACGCGCAAACCGCCTTGAAAGTGGCTTGCAGCCTCAAAACATTTTCTTCGATTTAATACCTGACTAAATTACTCTGGTATTGTACAATCAGTGTCGATAGGTAGTAGAACAGCCCTGCAACCATTACGGTTGTTAGTAAACTAAAGGGCCTCACAGCCCACGATAAAAGAACACGGAGCGACGATCATGGCGACCACAGACAAAGAGGTAAGAGAACTCATCAAGCGGGATTACGAACACGGGTTCGTGACCGAGGTTGAGTCAGACACCTTTGAGCCAGGCCTCAGTGAAGACGTAATTCGCCGTCTTTCTGATATCAAGCAGGAACCTGAATTCATGCTGGAGTGGCGCCTGAAAGCTTATCGTCGCTGGCTTGAAATGGAGGAGCCTGATTGGGCGCACGTTAATTACCCAAAGGTAAAATACAACGAGATTTCCTACTATTCCGCGCCCAAGCGTCCGGAAGACATGCCTCAGAGCCTCGACGAAGTCGACCCTGAGCTGCTGCGTACCTATGAAAAACTGGGTATTCCGCTGCACGAACGAGCCAAGTTGGCGGGCGTTGCGGTCGATGCAGTGTTCGACTCTGTCTCTGTCGTCACCACCTTTAAAGAACCCCTGGAAAAAGCCGGCGTTATCTTCTGCCCGATTTCAGAAGCGGTTCAGAAATACCCGGAACTGGTGAAAAAGTATCTGGGCAGCGTAGTTCCCGCCGCTGACAACTACTTTGCAGCGTTGAATTCGGCGGTGTTCTCCGATGGCTCCTTTGTGTACATCCCCAAGGGCGTGCGCTGCCCAATGGAATTGTCGACCTACTTCCGGATCAATGCGGCCAACACCGGCCAGTTTGAGCGCACCTTGATCATCGCTGACGAAGGCAGCTATGTTAGCTATCTGGAAGGTTGCACCGCGCCCATGCGCGACGAAAACCAGCTGCACGCTGCAGTCGTCGAACTGGTGCTGCTGAAAGACTCCCAGATCAAGTACTCCACGGTACAGAACTGGTATCCGGGCGACGAGAACGGCAAAGGCGGCATCTTCAACTTTGTCACAAAACGCGCCGCCTGCATCGGTGATAACTCCAAAGTATCCTGGACCCAGGTCGAAACCGGTTCAGCCGTTACCTGGAAGTACCCCAGCTGCATACTGCGTGGCGACAACAGCGTTGGTGAATTTTATTCAGTCGCACTGACCCACAATTACCAGCAGGCCGACACCGGCACAAAAATGATTCACTTGGGTAAGAACACTCGCAGTACGGTGATTTCCAAGGGCATCTCTGCCGGCCGTAGCTCGAACACCTACCGCGGTCTGATCAAGTTCAACCCGGGAGCCGAAGGTGCACGAAACTTCACCCAGTGCGATTCCTTGCTGATTGGTGACCGTTGCGGCGCCCACACTTTCCCATATATAGAAAGCAAGAATAAGTCGGCCATCGTGGAGCACGAGGCGACCACATCAAAAGTCAGCGATGAACAGATGTTCCTCTGCCGCCAGCGCGGTATCAATGCGGAGCAGGCCGTGTCCATGATCGTTAACGGCTTCTGCAAAGAAGTCTTCAAAGAGCTGCCCATGGAGTTTGCGGTAGAAGCCGGCAAACTGCTGGAAGTCAGCCTGGAAGGTTCGGTCGGTTAAGCTCTGTAGAAGCCTGAAGTTTGATTACGACGAATTCAAAAGCTTAAAAGAGAGAAGTCACACATGCTGAGTATCAAAAACCTGCACGCCTCCGTTGAAGGTAAACAGATTCTCAAAGGCGTCAACCTAGAAATAAAGGCCGGCGAAGTTCACGCCATCATGGGCCCCAACGGCTCCGGCAAAAGTACTCTGTCGCAGGTGTTGGCAGGCAATGACGCATTTGAAGTCACTGAAGGCGACGTTACCCTCAACGGCGACAACCTGCTTGAACTGCCTACCGAAGCGCGGGCCCGCGAAGGTGTCTTTTTGGCGTTCCAGTATCCGGTTGAAATTCCCGGCGTCAGCAACTTGCAATTCTTGCGCATTGCCGTCAACGCCATGCGCAAGCATCAGGGCAAAGACGACATGAACGCCGCTGAATTCATGAAGCTGGCTAAAGAAGTCTCTAAACAGGTCGACCTAGACCCTTCGTTTCTCAAGCGCGGGGTGAACGAAGGCTTCTCTGGCGGCGAAAAGAAACGTAACGAGATCATGCAGGCTTTGCTGCTGCAGCCAAAACTCGCCATTCTTGACGAGACTGACTCCGGCCTGGATATAGACGCCCTGAAAGTGGTTTCCGACGGCGTGAACGCCTTACGTGCACCCGATCGCGCCATTCTGATGATTACCCATTACCAGCGCCTGCTGGACCACATAGTGCCAGATTACGTGCACGTATTGGTCGATGGCAAAATCATCAAATCAGGCGACCGTGAACTGGCCCTGGAACTGGAAGCGAAAGGCTATGGCTGGCTTGGCGTTAAAGACAACACAGCTGCCAGCCACTGATCGGGAGGTCGCGATATGAAATCTGCATCTATGCTTTCCAGCGCCTTTCTGCAGTCGGCGGGTCAAGCTCTGCCTGAGCCACTGCTGACACTGCGCGCTAACAGAGCCAGCGCGCTGACGAACCTGCCGCTGCCCACGCGCAAAACCGAAAACTGGAAGTACTCGGCCAGGCATTTGAAATTGACCGATGACATGGCCAGTTCTTTGCCACTGAGCGCCAGCACCAGCGCTGCAGCCAGCGTTCGGGGCTACACTGTGGTGCTGGTAAACGGCGTTGTGCGCCCTGAAGCCAGTAACTACCCAGCTGTGGAAGGCTTTAGCATACAACGCTTTCGTGATTTGAACGACGATGACGCCGAGCTGGCCACTGACCTGCTTGGCAGATCCATCAGCGACCAGCCAGCAAAACACAATTCGGTAAATTTGTCGTTGCTCAACGCTGCGCGCTTTGAAGATGGCTTGCTGATACAACTACAGCCAGACACCGTGCTGGATCAACCGCTGTTTGTAATTCACCACACCAGCGCCAGCCACAGTGGGTCTGCTTTTCCTTGCATTCTGGTAGCCGCAGGCAGCAACAGCCAGTTCACTCTAGTGGAAGACTATGTGTCCAACGGCGAAAGCCCGGTGATGGTCAACACCGCCACCGAGTTCAGCCTGGACGACGGCGCCAGCATCACCAGTGTGCGCCTGAATACTGAAGGCCAAAATGTCCAGCACATGGGCGCCACCGGCGTGCGCCAGCAGCGCAACTCGCGTTTTGAAAGCCACAGCGTTGGCTTTGGCGGCACCTTACGCCGTCACGACCTGCACGTGCGCCTTGAAGGCGAAGGTGCCGAGTGCAAACTCAATGGTGTGGTGGTCACCCAAGGCACCCAGCATTACGACAATCACACCACCATTGAGCACATTGCGGCCCACTGCAACAGCGAAGAAAGCTACCGCAACATTGCGGCAGACAAATCTCACGCTGTCTTTAATGGCCGCATACACATCCATCAGGATGCGCAAAAATCCAACGCCAACATGAGCAACAAAAATCTGCTGCTCACCAACGGCGCGGAAATCAACACCAAGCCCGAACTTGAAATCTACGCCGACGACGTAAAGTGCGCCCACGGCGCAACCATCGGCCAGCTTGATAGCGAATCCATATTTTATCTGGTGTCCCGTGGCCTTAGCCCACGCGATACGAGCGTCCTGCTGACCATGGCGTTTATCAACGAACTGGTCTCGCAGATTCCGGTGGAGCAGGTGCGTGACACCGCCAATGCCGGCTTGAACCAGTTTTTCGACCAGGCATTCCAAGAGGTATAATCGGTTATGAGCACTTCGTCTATGGCCAAGATCACCCAACCGCTGTTTGACGTACACGCGGTACGCCGGGATTTTCCTATACTGTCGCAACAGGTAAACGGCAAACCGCTGGTGTATCTGGACAACGGCGCTTCATCACAGCGCCCGCAAGTAGTGTTGCAGGCCATGGATAATTACTATCGGGAAATACACTCTAACGTTCACCGTGGAGCCCACACCCTGGCGGATCGTGCCACTACTGCCTTTGAGGGCGCGCGCAAGAAGGTCCAGCAATTTTTAAACGCGCCCAGCGCACGAGAAATCATCTGGACCCGCGGCACCACCGAAGCCATCAACCTGGTGGCCAACGGCCTGGCACCGCTGCTTAAACCGGGCGACGAAATTCTGCTGAGCCAGATGGAGCACCACGCCAACATCGTGCCTTGGCAGATGCTGGCAGAGCGCACCGGCGCCAAGGTGCTGCCGATTGGTGTAACGCTGGAAGGCGAGCTGGACATGGACTCGTTTCACTCACTGTTGAGTGAACGCACCCGCGTTCTGGCCATCACCCACGTATCCAATGCGTTAGGCACGGTGAATCCAGTGGCTGACATGGTGGCCAAGGCCAAAGTACAGGGTGTGATCACGCTGGTAGACGGCGCTCAGGCCGTATCCCACTTCCAGCCCGATGTGCAGGCACTGGATTGCGATTTTTACGTGTTTTCGGCGCACAAGCTGTTTGGCCCCACCGGCATTGGTGTGCTCTATGGCAAAGCCGAGTTGCTGGAAGCTATGCCACCCTGGCAGGGCGGCGGCGAGATGATTGAGCGGGTGAGCTTTGCTGGCACCACCTACAACACCCTGCCTTACAAGTTTGAAGCCGGCACTCCGGCCATTGCTGAAGCCGTGGGCCTGGGCGCCGCTATTGATTATTTGGCCACCCTCGATCGCGACGCAATGGAAGCGGCCGAAAACGGCCTGCTCCAGCGCGCCAACGAGCTGGTCGCCAGCGTGCCGGGTATGACCATAATTGGCACTTCGCCCAACAAAGTGCCGCTGATATCCTTTAAGATTGAGGGCCTGCATCCCAGTGACATTGGCACCCTGCTTGATCAGCAGGGTATTGCCATTCGCGCCGGTCATCACTGTGCTATGCCGCTGATGGAATATTACGGGCTTCCCGGTGGTACAGCGCGAGCGTCGTTTGCGTTCTACAATACTCTGGAAGAAATAGAACAGTTGTTCGCTGCCCTGCAAAAAATACAGCGTTTGTTTACCTAATAGAGGTGAAATTATGACGGCCCAAGCATTCACCCCAACCATTGCGGTCACCATGACCCCCAGCGCAGTTAAACATGTGCGCAAGCAGTTGGACAAAAAGCCAGAAGCACTAGGCATTCGTCTTGCTATCAAAAAAAGCGGATGTTCCGGCTTTAAGTACCAAACCCAGTGGGTGGAAGAGTCCGGCAGCGATGACCGAATCTTTCATATTGACGGCGTAGACCTGTTTGTAAAAGACGAACACATGTCACTGGTGAACGGTATTGAAATTGATTTTGTTACCGAAGGCGTAAACTCTACCTTTGAGTTTCGCAATCCTAACGCCACCGCAGAATGTGGCTGCGGCGAAAGCTTTACAGTGGTATGACGGAGTAACAGATGCAAGAACGGGAAGTTGTACTGACCAAACGAAAAGTGGAAGCCCGTCTGGTACCCTCCGGAACGGAAATCATGATTCCTTCGGACACTTTTGTCACCATTACCCAGTCACTGGGCGGTACCTTTACAGTGGCGGTTAATGGCAATTTGGCGCGCATTGAAGGCTACGACGCCGACGCGTTGGGCAAACAGCCACTGGTCAGTAATTTTGATACTCCGGAAGACGGCACGATCAACGAAAATCAGATGTGGGAAGCTCTGCGTAACTGTTATGACCCGGAGATTCCGGTCAACGTAGTAGAGCTGGGGCTGATCTATAGCTGCTCCATCGAGCAAGAACCGGGGCACGGCAATCACATTTACGTCACCATGACGCTTACCGCCGCAGGATGTGGCATGGGGCCGGTGATTGCTGAAGATGTAAAAACCAAATTGGAATACGTGCCCAACGTTGGCAAAGTCACTGTAGATTTGACCTTTGACCCGCCCTGGAACAGCGACATGCTGACCGACGAAGCCAAACTGGAACTGGGGATGTTGTAATGACCGACAGTACAATCGATTTCACGAAAAATCCGCTGGGCACCAGCACCACAATGGAAGACGTGTTCGAAGCCTTCGAGCTTTTGGACGACTGGGAAGATCGCTACGCGTTCATTATAGACCTGGGTAAACAGCTACCACCGTTTCCGGATTCCGAACGCAACGAAAGGAACTACGTGCACGGCTGCCAGAGCCAGGTATGGCTGGCGCACCACTACGAAGAGGCCGACGGCAAGCTGTTTCTACTGATCGACTCTGATGCCATTATTGTGCGTGGATTGGCGGCGATCATCTTGGTGGCGCTGAACAATCATGAACCTCGTGAACTTTTGGCGATCGACATCGACGAACTGTTTGAACGCTTGGATTTGTTCCGCCATATCTCTCCAACTCGCGGCAACGGTCTGCGTTCGATGATCAGCAAAATCCGCGACATCGCCTCAAAAGAAGCCGCATAACCTGCTTCTGTTGTAGCCCAGACACATTAAAAAGGTCCGCATGTGCGGGCTTTTTTTTGGCAGACGGTAATGCACGCAACGAGCTACCACACCACGGCAATGTCGTCCTGCTGGATATTGGTTTGGCCGCCATGGGCCGACAGCTTACCGGAAGCGAACTCAGGGTGAACGTTGTTGAGTGTAATGTTAACCCCGGTTTCAGTCAGCTCAGGTGTTGCATTCAAAGCTTCAAAATACTGTGCGCTGCGGTATACCTGCAGCGTTGTTGACGGCCGCAATCCGGAGGTGGCGCCCGATTCAATAGTCGCAAGTTCACCGTCAACGCGGCTGATTCGGGTCATAAACGGTTGGCAGTTCAACGCATCCGTCACTGACCTGGCCATGTCGTCCATTACCTGCGCTACCGCCTTGCCGTAATCGGTTTGTGCGAAGCCGGCCGAGGCAAACCCCTTGGCGCTGCCGGGGCCCGCGTTCCATTGCTCGCGGGCACTGAAGCGCTGCTGGTAGACCGGCGCCCCACTAAAACCATCGTAAATCACCATATCCGCAATAAAGCGCCGGCTCTGGTCTACCGCCCCGGCGCTGCGCTTCAGTGTGCCGAATACCGACGTATTCCAAGCCGCAGGATCAGCCACATCCAGATCCCGTATAACACCGCTGACCACAAACTGGGCACCCAGTTCCCGCGCCAACTGACGCACATTGGTCAGCCGATTGTCATCCTGCTGGGCGGTGGGTGCGTTGAGTAAGTCGCCGTACATGCGCAAATTGGTTGCCGCAAGAATCTGCACACTGCCGGCTTCACGCAAACGCGCCTGCAATTGTTGCGGCAGCATCTCACCGGCGTCGTCCAGCCGCCCAACGCGGGCGTGATCAGGGTACAACAATGGAAACCCGGTCATCGCCACGCGTTTTTTCAACGTCGACGCCGCACCGTGGCTACAACTGCCTTGCTGGGTGGTCATTTCTGCGCGCAGGGTCAATCGCAGCGACTGGCCGCTGAGAAACTCATCCACCACCTGCACATCGCGAGCGCTGACATCGCTGGTAACGCGCAAGCGCGAATGCGTCAGCACGCCATTTTCAACCGTGTCACTGTTGCTGATACGAACCTCATATTGCAGTGCCATGTCACGCATAGCCGCCTGCCGTGCCTGGGCCCGAGCGCTGTCAATATCACCATTGTGAATGCTGGCATGACCCACGCCCTCAACAACTGCGGCCGACAGCGGCACGCTGGCAAGAACCAGTGTTAAAGCACAGGCAGCGACGATTGAAATACGCTGTTTTAGCCTTCGATAGAAAGCAGTCATCGCTTAATCCAGGTAGTAAAGAGAATCGGTGTTGCTGCTGCGAACATCACCAGCACTGTCATTTTCACGGGGCAAAGGTAACGAGCAATAACGGGCAACCTGAGTGTCGGGCACACTGGCAACGCACTGGCGAAAGCGTGGCTCCAGTTTCAATTCAACGACCGTTTCCACTACGCCGTCACTGTGCTCGTTTACAGACACGGTTTTCATACCGCGCAAATAGCTGTCAACGTAGGCTCGAAAATGATCGTTCTGCAGCACAAAGTCGTTTACCGTCGCACCGCCATAAACCACCGTGCCGTAAACCCGTTCTGCCAGGTTACGATAAGCGTCGAGCTGGGACGCCCTGCGCGCCATCAGGCGCTTGCGCGTGTCCAAGCTGTCTTTAGTGGCGTCTTCATAGGTGCCATAACCGCTAACCCGCAGGGTAATCGGTGCGAAACGATTGGCGTCTGCGTTGCGACCGTACTGCCCCGTGGGCGCGCACGCTGTCGTCATCAACAGCGCCAGTAACGCGGCTATAGCGCGAAATGTCATTACTAATCTCCGAAGACGCGGTTTGACCATTGTATGAAAGAATCGGGCCAGGTTGTACAAGCCGCTGACCGTGCTTGCATTTTTACGCAGGCGCTTGGATATCCCCAGCGTGAGCGGCAAAAAACCGCCGCACTGGCCTAGCCGGCAGCGGCTTGTGTCGCAGCGGCTTCTAACCTAATCTGCGCCACAACTTCTTGCTATTGTGGGCATCTATATGAACATCTACCTGGTTGGCGGCGCAGTGCGTGATCAACTGCTGGGCCTGCCAGTGAAAGACCGCGACTGGGTGGTGGTAGGCGCTACGCCCAAGGCCTTGCTGGCGCTGGGTTTTCGCCAGGTGGGCGCGGATTTCCCGGTGTTCCTGCATCCGCATACCCACGAGGAGTACGCGCTGGCCCGCACCGAACGCAAGCAAGGCCATGGCTACCATGGGTTCACGGTGTACAGCGCACCCGACGTCACCCTCGAAGAAGACCTGAAACGCCGCGATCTGACGGTTAATGCCATGGCACGAACTGAAGGCGGCGAGATTATTGACCCTTTCGGCGGCCAGCAAGATCTTCAAAACCGTCTGTTGCGCCACGTTTCCGAAGCCTTCGCTGAAGATCCTCTGCGCATTCTGCGCACCGCACGTTTTGCCGCCCGCTTTGCGCTTCAGGGTTTTGACGTCCACCCCGACACCCTGCAGCTGATGCAAGCCATGACCAATGCCGGCGAAGTGGGCCACTTAGCACCTGAACGGGTATGGCAAGAGCTTCAGCGCGCCTTACACGAAACGTCTCCAGTGACGTTTTTTGAGGTGCTACACCGCTGTGGCGCGCTGATTGAACTCCTGCCGGAATTTGCAGCGCAGCCATTACGCCTGCAAGCCCTTCACGCCCTGCAGCAAGTGCAACAGAATTTACCCGATGCCAACACAGCGCAGAGGATTGCAGCGTTGTTACTGCCGCTTTCCAGCGCACAGGCCAACAATCGAGCGACTTTATTGAAGGCGCCAAAAGTTTGCCAGGAGCTTGCTACCCTGGCCTGCACCCTGCGCTATTCACCCGGCATGAACGTCACCCATAGCCAAAACAAACTGGCCGAGCAGCTGCTGGAAACCCTCAACGCAGCGGACGCTTGGCGCCGGCCAGAACGCCTGCAACAAGCACTGCAGTTGTTACGCGTCACTTTGCCCCTTCAAAACGGCTTCGACCTGCCGTTACAACAGATCAGGCTGCAACAGCTGGCCCAATCGTTGCAGGCGGCTGCCGGTGTACAAGCCAAAACCTTACTGGCCCAGGGTTACCGCGGGCCAGCACTGGGCCAGGCTATGACCCAGTGCCGGCTGGAAGCCGTCCACAACGTCATCAACAAGTGCTGAGCCAATCACGCAGTCAGCGGTTGGTGCTCGCCAGTCAAACTGGCTACACTACAAACAGGTCAACTCAGGTGCGGCAAAGCTGCCGCCCGCAGGCTAAAAAGGAGAGTGTTTATGCGTGATATTGTCATTGTTGCCGCCAAGCGGACGGCGGTCGGCAGTTTTGGTGGAGGATTATCAACCCTGCGCGCTGACCAGCTTGGAACGGCGGTTATTAAAGCGCTGATGGCAGAAACCGGCATTGCCGGTGACCAGGTCAGCGAAGTTGTTATGGGCCAAGTGCTCACCGCGGGCTGCGGCCAGAATCCAGCGCGCCAGGCGTCTATTAACGCCGGACTGCCGGCGACCGTGCCGGCGATGACCATCAATAAGGTGTGCGGTTCCGGCCTGAAAGCCGTGCACATGGCAGTGCAATCTATCCGCAACGGCGACGCAGAAATCGTCATTGCCGGTGGCCAGGAAAGCATGAGCCAGGCGCCCCACGTTCTGCCCAACAGTCGTAATGGCCAGCGCATGGGCAACTGGGCGTTGGTAGACACCATGGTCAACGACGGCTTGTGGGACGCGTTCAACGACTATCACATGGGCATAACTACCGAGAACATCGTTGAAAAATACGGCATCAGCCGTGAAGAGCAAGATCAATTCGCCGCTGCGTCTCAACAAAAAGCCATAGCAGCGCAAAAAGCCGGGTGCTTTGACAGCGAAATCGTGCCGGTTTCAATTCCCCAGCGTAAAGGCGATCCAGTTATTGTCGCTAAAGACGAAGGCCCGCGCGATGGCATCACCGCCGAAGGCCTGTCCAAACTGCGCCCGGCGTTCAAAAAGGACGGCACAGTCACCGCCGCTAACGCCTCGACCATCAACGATGGCGCAGCCGCCGTTATGGTGTGCAGCGCTGAAAAAGCCAAAGAACTGGGTTTAACCGTACTTGCCACCATCAAAGCCCAGTCCAGCGCCGGTGTAGACCCCACCATTATGGGCACCGGCCCGATTCCTGCGAGCCAACACTGCCTGAAACTGGCGGGGTGGGACGTCAGCGACTTAGATCTGATTGAAGCCAACGAAGCCTTCGCGGCCCAGGCTATTTCGGTCAACCGCGATATGGGCTGGGACCTGGCCAAGGTAAACGTAAACGGCGGCGCTATTGCGATGGGCCACCCGATTGGTGCCTCCGGCTGCCGTATTCTGGTCAGCTTGCTGCACGAAATGGTGCGTCGGGATGCCAAAAAAGGCTTGGCAACACTGTGCATCGGCGGCGGCATGGGCGTAGCGCTGGCGGTTGAGCGTTAGCTCAACATGGTGAACGGAACGCTACTTTAATATGCTGAATATCGTGCTGTACGAGCCGGAAATTCCCCCGAATACCGGAAACATTATCCGCCTCTGTGCCAATACCGGCTGTAAGTTACACCTGATTGAACCACTGGGGTTTACTCTTGAAGACAAGCAGATGCGGCGGGCCGGGCTGGATTACAACGAATACGCCAGCGTAAAAGTACACAAAAGCTACCCGGCTTTTTTACAATCCGAACAGCCGCAACGGTTGTTCGGACTGACCACAAAAGGCAGTCACTACTATCATGAGGTCAGTTATCAGGAAGGTGACTATCTGATGTTCGGGCCGGAAACCCGCGGCTTGCCAGCACCGGTTCGCGATGCCCTAGCGGATGGCCACCGCCTGAGGGTGCCCATGTGCGCTCACAGCCGCAGCCTGAATCTGTCGAATACCGCCGCTCTGGTGGTTTATGAAGCCTGGCGCCAGCTCGCCTTTTGCGGTTCTGAATAAGCACGCTCGGCTCGTAAGCCGGCTTTTTCTTCCCCGCTCAGAAAGTCAGTGGGTTTTAGGCTCACTGATGGCTTCTGCAGCCGTCGCTTCTTCTTGCTTGCGCTGAAGCGCCTGGGCATAAATCGCGTCGAAGTTAACCGGCGCCAGCATCAGTGCCGGAAAGCTGCCACGACTTACCAGGTTATCAATGGCTTCGCGGGCGTAAGGGAACAGAATGGTCGGGCAGTAGGCGCCCAACATGTGGCCCAATTGCTGAGGTTCCACGCCGTTTACCAGAAAAACACCGGCCTGCTGAATTTCAACAATGTAGGCAACTTTCTCCTCAATTTTTGCCGTTACCGTCAGCGACAGCACAACTTCGTACTGATTGTCGCTGACTTTGGAGTGCCCTGTGTTCAGATCAAGATTAACCTGCGGCTTCCACTGCTCCTGAAACACCGTTGGAGCACTGGGGGATTCGAAAGAAAGATCTTTCACGTAAATCCGCTGCATGGCGAATTGTGGTTGATTCTGGTTCTCATTTTCTGCTGCAGCTTTCGGATTCTCAGCCATGTTCAATCCTTTATTATCAGTCTGGGCCAGGTTGCCCGTGAATGAAGCGACGTGCTGCGACGCTGAGCGGCAACACAACCCTTCGTTATTTTTTTACCAGCGGTAAATTGCTGGCTTTCCAGTCGGCAATTCCGCCGTTCAGGCGCACCACATTGGCAAAACCGTCAGTATTAAGCTGTTTGACCGCCATAGCAGAATGCTGCCCCGTCTTGTCGACCACAATCAGCTGCTTTTCTTTGTGTTTGGACAGCTCAACGCTGCGGCTTTTCAAAGCGCTCAGCGGAATATTCATTGAGCCGGTGATACGCCCTTCGTTAAATTCTTTGCGCTCACGGATATCCACCACCACCGCTTCGTCCCGGTTAATCAGGCTCACAGCGCCTTGGGCGGAAATTTTGGCACCACCGCGACGGGTTTCCAGCGCCAGCAGCGCCAGTAGCAAGGCAACGAATACCGACACCAGAATATAATGGTTAACAACAAATTCAAACAAGCGATCCATGAAAACACCCTGCAAAATAATTTGGCAAGATTATACACACCCGCAGCCCTGCGCAGAAGGTAACCGGCGTGGCATGGGCAAATGAAAGCGGTTAGAATCTTGAGCCTCACTTCTACCAACAACAACACACCGCCAATAACCGGAGCACGTCATGACAGCGACTCGCACGCCGACAGCACTCATCATTCTTGACGGCTGGGGTCACCGCGACCCGACCGAAGACAACGCCATCAGCAACGCTAATACACCGTTCTGGGACAGCTTGTGGCAAAACAACCCGAAAACACTGATCGATACCTCCGGAACATTTGTCGGCTTGCCCAGCGGACAAATGGGCAATTCCGAAGTAGGCCACATGAATCTTGGCGCCGGTCGCGTGGTGTACCAGAATCTGACCCGCATCGATAAAGACCTGAAAGACGGTGGTTTCCAGAAAAACCTGGCCCTGTGCAAAGCCATAGACGCCGCTGTGAGCCAGGACAAAGCCGTTCACCTGATTGGTCTGCTATCGCCAGGCGGCGTTCACAGCCATGAAAGCCACATTCTGGCCGCCGCAGAATTGGCTGCGGCCCGCGGCGCTAAGGCCGTTTATCTGCACGCCATTCTGGATGGCCGCGACATGCCCCCGCGCAGCGCAAAAGCGTCATTAGAAAAAGCCGCAGCCAGCCTCGCCGCACTTGGCGTTGCCCGCATTGCTAGCGTGACCGGACGCTACTTCGCCATGGACCGTGACAACCGCTGGAACCGCGTAGAGGCAGCCTACAACGCAATGGCTTTGGGTCAAGCTGAATACGCTTGCGAAGACGCGATAACCGCTCTGGAACAAGCTTATGAACGCGATGAAAATGATGAATTTGTAAAACCCACCCGCATTCAGGCCGAAGGCGACACCACCGCCACCATTAACGATGGCGACGCCGTGTTGTTTATGAACTTCCGCGCAGACCGCGCTCGCGAGCTGACGCGCACCTTTGTTGACGCTGGTTTTGACGGTTTCAAACGCAAAAAAGTGCCCCGGCTGGCTGACTTTGTGATGCTCACCGAATACGCCGCCGATATAAAAGCCAGCTGCGCTTATCCGTCGACGCAGCTGGTGAATGGCGTGGGCGAATACCTGGCCAACGCTGGCAAAACCCAGCTGAGGATTTCAGAAACCGAAAAATACGCCCACGTTACTTTCTTTTTCAACGGCGGCCGCGAAGAGCCATTTACCGGAGAAGACCGCATTCTGGTGCCATCTCCAGACGTTGCTACCTATGACCTGAAGCCGGAAATGAGCGCCGCGGAAGTGACAGACAAACTGGTTGAAGCCATTAAAAGCGGCAAGTACGACTTGATCATCTGCAACTACGCCAACGGCGACATGGTTGGCCACACGGGCAATCTGGACGCTGCCATCAAAGCGGCCGAATGCCTGGACGCCTGCGTAAAGCGCGTTGTGGAAGCGCTTGCGGAAGTGGGCGGCGAAAGCATGATAACCGCGGATCACGGCAACTGCGAGCAGATGCAAGACCCGGTATCCGGACAGGTACACACCGCCCATACCACCGGCCCTGTGCCCCTGGTATACACCGGCCCAAAGCAAATCGTGTTGAACGACGGTGGCGCCCTGAGCGATGTAGCGCCTACGCTGCTGGCACTGATGGGCATGGCTCAACCCACCGAAATGACAGGCCACAGCCTGGCTAAGATCGGTTGACGGTAAGCGGGCAGGTTGCCATGTTACGCGCGCTACTGGTGCTGGCTCTTGCTGGCGCAGCCTCAGTAGCCGCGCAAACAGCGGCTGTGCAGCAAGCAACTTCTCAACAGGCAGCTTCCCAGCAGGTCGCTTTGCAACAAGTCACTTCGACCCAGATTGAAAAGCTGAAAAAGCAGATTGGCGCCATTAATCAGTGGCTGACCAACGCGGAAAAAGACCGATCGCAGCTGCAACAACAGCTGACCGGTCTGGAACGCAGCATCGGCGACCTGACCCGACAAGCCCGCAACCTGAGGCAGCAGAACGCCAGCCAAAAAACACAGCTAACAGAACTGGGAACCCGGCAACGGCGGCTAACCATTACTCTCAACAACCAGCGCGAACAGCTGAAAAAGCTGCTGCGCCAGGCCTGGATGGAAGGCGACGCCAGCGCTCTGAAAGTACTGTTCAACGAAACCGACCCCAACAATATTGCCCGTACCCTGACCTATTACGAGTACCTGGGCAATTACACTGTCGGCCAAGTACAGGCTTTTCAAGCCAGCTTGGCAGAGCTGAACCAAACCCACGCGCAAATGCAGAATACCCGTGCCAAACTGGCCGTCACCGAGGCTGAGGTAGCGCAACGTCAGCAAAAGCTGGCGCAAACCCGCAAGCAGCGCGAACAGACTCTGGCACGCCTGAGCGCAGACATCGGCCAGCGTCGCAGTGAGCGCGATGGACTGGCCACCGATCAAAAGCGCCTAGAGGCCCTGATAAAGAAAGTGCAACAGGCCATCGCCAGCATACCTGCGCCAAATGCTGGCCAACCGTTTGCGAAACTGCACAAAAAAATGCCCTGGCCCGCCGCTGGAACCGTGGTCAGCAGCTTTGGCGAATCCTATGCCAAAGGCAAACTGCGCCGCAACGGTTTACTGATGCACACCGACACAAGCGCAGAGGTGCGGGCTATTCATTACGGTCGCGTTGTATTCGCCAATTGGCTGCGTGGCTTTGGACTGCTGACCATTATTGACCACGGCGATGGTTACATGACCCTGTACGGCCATGCCAGCAGTCTTTACACCACAACCGGAGACTGGGTAAACGCCGGAGAGGCCATTGCTCAGGCCGGCCAGACCGGTGGCACCGACAAAACCGCGCTGTATTTTGAAATACGCCACAACGGCAAGCCCGATAATCCGTCACGCTGGCTGGCCGGGCAACCGGCGAAGCCCGGCAGCAGCTGACAAACGCCTGCGCTCCCGCCATACTATGGCGAGCTGAAGGAAATCTGCCAACTAGCGGAATAAATACAGGATAAGTAAATGAAACTTGCCCAACGCACTCGTCATACTTTACCGATGCAGGCCCTCGTTATGGCCTCCTGTTTTGCCGCTTCCGGTTGGGCTTTCGCGCAGCAGACGCAAACCAGCACAATGACCGAGGCCCACGCGGGCATCAACATGCCCGCCAAACAGGCGCCACTGCCGCTGGACGACCTGCGTAAATTTACCGCTGTGTTCAGCCGCATCAAAGACGCTTACGTCGAGGAAGTCACTGACAGCCAGCTGCTTGAAAGCGCCATAAAAGGCATGCTGTCAGAGCTCGACCCGCATTCCGCTTACCTGGCCCCAAAAGATTATGAAGATCTGGAAGAAAGCACCAGCGGTGCTTTCGGTGGTTTGGGCATTGAAGTGGGTATGGAAAACGGCTTTGTTAAGGTTATTACCCCTATCGATGATACCCCTGCGCAAAAGGCCGGCGTGCGGTCTGGCGATGTCATCATAAAACTGGGCGAACAACCGGTAAAAGGCATGTCGCTGCAAGACGCGGTAGAGCTGATGCGCGGCAAACCCGGCAGCATTTTGCAGCTGACGATTATCCGCAACGGCGAAACAGGACCGCTGGTCATTCCGGTAGAGCGCGCCATCATCAAAGTCACCAGTGTGAAATCCCGTATGCTGGATGACGGTTATGGTTATGTTCGCATCACCCAGTTCCAGGCCGAAACTGGCAGCCAGTTCCGCGACGCCTTGACGGCTTTGAAAAAAAACGCCGGTGGTGCGCTTAAAGGTGTCGTTCTGGACGTGCGCAACAATCCAGGCGGCGTACTGCAGGCCGCAGTAGACACCGTTGATGCTGTGCTAAACGAAGGCCTGGTGGTTTATACCGAAGGCCGCGTGCAGAGCTCACGTCTGCGTTTCAGCGCCACAGAAGGTGACATATTGGCACACACGCCCATGGTGGTTCTGATCAACGGCGGGTCCGCGTCTGCATCAGAAATCGTCGCCGGCGCCTTGCAGGACCATCGCCGCGCCGTGGTGATGGGCACCCAGTCATTTGGCAAAGGCAGCGTGCAAACCGTGATTCCGCTGGATGAGACCCACGCTATAAAAATGACCACAGCCCGCTACTACACCCCGGACGGCCGTTCCATTCAGGCCACCGGCATAAAACCGGATATCGAAGTAAAACCGGCAGAGCTGAAAGAACTGGAGAGCCCGCCGATGTTTACCGAGGCTGATTTAAGCGGTCACCTGGAAGGCAAAAACGAAGCCGAAAACCGTAAAAACGAAGCTCAGAATGACAGCGCTAAAGACGCGAGCGATAACGCCAAGGAATCCGCTGAAGCGGTTCTGGATCGTGACTACCAGCTGCGCTCAGCGCTGAACCTGCTGAAGGGGCTGAACATCATCAGCCGCGCCGGCATGTCCAGCGCTCAGCAATAAGTTGCTTTCCATGAGCTACTTTTCGTGAAGTACTTTACAAAGAACGCTTGCCACAAGGCGTTTCCCGGCAAGCACCTTGTAAAACCGCGGCTATCGAATACTTCGGTTCGCACATTGCTGACCATGCTGTTGGGCATGGCCAGCGGTATAGCGCTGGCCGGGCCACCGCCCACCATCGCCATCATCATTGATGACATGGGTTACAATTGGCAGGAAGGGGAACGCTTGGCGCGCCTGGAACAGCCCATCACCCTGTCGTTTCTGCCCTACCGCCGCCACACCGTAGAACTGGCCAAACTGTCACACAGCCTGAACAAGGAAATCATGCTGCACGCGCCCATGGCCAATACCCAACATTTCGGCCTGGGACCCGGCGGCCTGACCGAAAATATGGACCAAGCCCACCTCACCCGCACACTGCGGCGAGCTTTGCAGTCAGTGCCCCACGTTCAGGGTGTCAATAACCACATGGGCAGCCTGCTAACACAGCACCTGAAACCCATGGATTGGGTGATGACAGAACTGGGCCAGTACCCGCTGTACTTCGTTGATAGCCGTACCATTGCAAGCTCGATAGCCGGCGATGTCGCCCGTGCCCACCGCATCCCCAGCTTTACCCGAGATGTGTTTCTGGATCATGAACAAACCGAAGAATTTATTGACCGGCAATTCAAACTGTTGATTCAACGTGCGCAGCAACAGGGCACGGCCATCGCCATCGGTCACCCGCACAAAATCACCGTAGATTATCTGGAAAAGCACCTACCCTTGCTGGATGAGCAAGGCATTGCAGTAGCAACTGTCAGCGGCGTTTGGGCCATTCGCAATGGCAATAGAACCATGTTTACAAACGAAAAAAAGCAGACCATAACGCCTGCTTACGCGAGAAAACCGGAATCGGACAGCAGCGCTACCCAATTGTAAGAGCTTGGCAGGCTAATCCCGCACTTCAATTCCCTGAGCTTTCATGAACGCTTTTGCCTCTGGAATGGTGTGCTCGCCAAAGTGAAATATCGACGCCGCCAGAACCGCGTCCGCGCCACCGAGGGTTACGCCGTCGGCCAGGTGCTGTAACTCGCCTACCCCACCAGACGCAATCACCGGCACCGTTACCGCATCGCTGATGGCGCGAGTAAGGCCCAGGTCAAAGCCAATTTTGGTGCCGTCGCGGTCCATACTGGTCAGTAGCAATTCACCGGCACCCAACGTCACCATCTTTTGCGCCCATTCCACCGCATCCAAACCTGTTGGTTTGCGGCCACCGTGGGTAAAAATTTCCCACCTGAGCTCTTCGCCCTCGGCGCTCACCCGCTTGGCATCAATCGCCACCACAATGCACTGGCTGCCAAAACGCTCGGCCGCGGTTCTTACAAACTCAGGATCAAACACCGCCGCGGTATTGATGGCCACCTTATCGGCGCCGGCGTTCAGCAGTTTGCGAATGTCTTCCACCGTGCGCACACCGCCGCCGACGGTCAGGGGAATAAACACTTCTGACGCCATTCGCTCAACGGTTTCATACGTAGTGTCACGGCTTTCGTGGCTGGCGGTAATATCCAGAAAGGTAATTTCATCAGCGCCCTGCTCGTTGTAACGGCGGGCCACTTCCACCGGATCACCAGCGTCGCGGATATCGACAAAATTGACGCCTTTCACTACCCGGCCCTTATCTACATCCAGACAGGGAATAATGCGCTTGGCCAGTGCCATGGGAATGCTCCGTACAGTCAAAGTTCTTGAAAGTGGTGAATCAGAAGGTCAGGCGTTCAAACTGTCACAATAAGCCTGCGCTTCGGCTACATCCAGAGTGCCTTCGTAGATCGCACGGCCGGTGATAGCGCCCAGAATGCCCTGATCGGCCACAGCGCCCAAGCGCTTTAAGTCGTCCATATTGGTCACGCCGCCAGAAGCAATCACCGGTATGCCGCAGGCCTTGGCCAGCGCCGCGGTGGCTTCTACGTTCACGCCTTGCATCATGCCGTCGCGGGCAATGTCGGTGTACACAATGGAGTCTACGCCGTCGTTTGCAAAACGCTGGGCCAGATCGGTTGCCATAACCTCAGACACTTCGGCCCAGCCGTCAGTGGCCACGCGGCCGTCTTTGGCGTCCAGGCCCACAATAATATGGCCGCGAAAACGTTTGCACATTTCGGTCACAAACTCGGGTTCTTTCACCGCTTTGGTGCCAATAATCACCCACTGCACACCGGCCTGCAGGTAGGTTTCAATGATCTCTGCGGAGCGAATACCACCCCCAATCTGAATCGGTAAATCCGGATACTTGCGCGCGATAGCCTTCACAATGTCACCGTTAACCGGCTCACCGGCAAACGCACCGTTCAAATCCACCAGGTGAAGGCGCCGCGCACCGGCTTCTACCCAGCGGGTTGCCATATCAACCGGATCGCCGCCGAACACGGTGGAATCGTCCATCCGGCCCTGACGCAGGCGTACACATTTTCCGTCTTTCAGATCGATAGCGGGGATAATCAGCATAGTGGTTGGTTTTCCAAGATATTTTTAAATTATTTTCCGGCCCAGTTTACAAAGTTCTTAAGCAATTGCAGACCCGCATCAGCGCTCTTTTCCGGATGGAACTGCACCGCAAAAATATTGCCCTTGGCGACCGCCGCCGCAAGATCAACACCGTACCGGGTGCAGCCGGCTATGTCGGCGTTACCTGCGGCTTCGACGTAGTAACTGTGCACAAAGTAAAAGCGCTCATCATCCGCTATTTTGTCCCACATGGGATGGTCTTGCACCTGCTGCACTTGGTTCCAGCCCATGTGCGGCACTTTCAGTCGCTTGCCCTCAGGCAGTCGTTTGCTCCCAGGTTCGCCTAAACGCTCGCCGTTTTCAGTCAGGTTATGGCCGAAAAAGCGAACGTGGGCAGGGAATGCGTCAATGCAGTCAACTCCGCCGTTCTCTTCGCTGTGGGACATCAGCGCCTGCATGCCTACGCACACACCCAGCACAGGACGATCGCGGGACACTTCTTTCACCAGTTCATCCACGCCCAGCCGACGAATTTCCGCCATGCAATCGCGAATGGCGCCAACGCCGGGGAATATGACCCGGTCGGCGCTGCGGATAAGGTCGGCGTTGTCGGTCACCAGCACCCGAGTATTCGGGGCCACGTGTTCTACCGCTTTGCTTACGGAATGCAGGTTGCCCATGCCGTAATCAATGATGGCAACGGTTTTCATAAATTTATCAATCCAGCAGTTGGAAACAGTTTCGGGCGCCTCGGATCAGAGCGTGCCTTTGGTGGAGGGCATAATACCGGCCATGCGGTCATCCAGCTCAATGGCCATACGCAGCGCGCGGCCAAATGCTTTAAACACCGTTTCAATCTGGTGGTGGGTGTTTTTGCCCTTCAGGTTGTCAATGTGCAAAGTAATCAGCGCGTGGTTCACAAAGCCCTGAAAAAACTCAGCGAACAGATCTACATCAAAGCCACCCACGGTTGCCCGGGTGAAAGGAACATTCATGTGCAGGCCGGGGCGACCGGACAGGTCCAGCACTACCCGCGACAAAGCTTCGTCCAGCGGCACGTAGGCGTGGCCGTAACGGCGGATGCCTTTTTTGTCGCCCACCGCTTCAGCGAACGCCTGGCCCATGGTAATGCCCACATCTTCTACGGTGTGGTGGTCGTCGATGTGCAAGTCACCGTCACACACCACATCCAGATCCACCATACCGTGACGAGCAATCTGATCCATCATGTGGTCCAGGAACGGCACGCCGGTCTGGAAGTTGGTTTTACCGGTGCCATCAAGATTTACTTCAACACTGATCTGGGTTTCGAGGGTATTGCGTTCTACCCGAGCCTTGCGTTCGGCCATGTGAGCTCCGTAACTGACTATTTAAAATCGATTTTAAAAATTTTAAGCACCATTGACGCTGGCTATAAAATATTTCACTGTATCATCTATACATGCCGGAAGCCTGCCGGTGGACTCATCACAATTATTGCCCTGCGCTATGCAAACACTTTCTTTAAATTGCGCATGTACTGGTCTACCAGCGAATTAAACTCGTGCTTGATGACCGGGCTGATGGCCAGCTTTAACAAGCTGGGCAAGGGCAGCGTCAATGCTGCATTGGTCTTGAACTTCAGGGTGGACATGGTGTCGCCCTTGGCGGTTATGACCCAGGACCCGCTCACAACGCCATTGCCCTGTCCCGCAACGGACTCCCAGCGAATGGTGCCAGCATCGCGATCAGACACATAATGGCAGGCGTACGCCGTTTGGATCGAGTACTTGTCGACACCTATCTTCTCCATTTCCCAGAGGTAGCTATTATCACCCAAGTCCGTCAACTTGTGCACTTTCGGAAAGTGACTGACGGATCGGGGCACATCCTCCAGCAAATCAAATACCTCATCGTAACTGCCGTCAATTTTCAGCTCGCGGCTGAGTTCTATTGATACATTGATGGCCATTGCCAACTCCTTGTTGTCATCATTAGAGACTGCGGTTGTCACAGAAATACGGCGATATTTTGGCCTAACGCTGCGGCATTGTCATACACTCACGCTGTTAATTTGCTAACCCTGCGTTATCCTTTAAACCACTGCACATTGATCTGAACAAAGATTTGAACGATCTGAACGAACAGGACTCGCCCGATGAAAGCACTACGTTACCTTCTCCTTACTCTTGTGGCACTGGTTTTACTGGCCGTAGCAGCGATAGCCACCGCCATGCTGGTGATTGACCCCAACGCTTACAAACCGCAGATTGAGCAGGCTGTAGAAAAGCAAACCCGTCTTGACCTGATTCTAGCCGGCGACATCGGCTGGTCGTTTATTCCCATTGGCCTAGAGCTGAACAGCGTTGAGGCCAAACTCGACGGCAAACGCTTCATCGCGCTCGAGCGCCTGGTCGCCCAAATCGATATCTGGTCATTAGCAGCCATGTCGCCCCGAGTGAACAACTTTGTACTGGACGGCCTGGATGCGCATCTGAGCGTTGACAAAGAGGGCCAGGCTAACTGGACCCGCATAATGCCAAAGAAAAACACGCAGCAAGATGCCTCCAGCGAGCCGGCTCCAGACGCGACTGACACAGCAACAGCGAGTGAAGGCTCGTCAGAACCACTGAACGTCAACGTCAGCAACGTCGAAATCACCAACACTCGGGTGCACTACACCGACGCCACCACCGGCCAGGAAATCACCCTGGAAGATTTCACTCTGGGCGCCAGTAACATCACCCTGGGCTCCGAGTTTCCGCTGGACATCAGCTTCCGGGTAGAAACCGCCGAGCCGCAAATGAGCGTAACCGGCAGCATTGCAGCCCGCCTGTCGGCCAACCCGGCGTTAGATGCATTTGCCGCATCGGACCTGGACGCAAGCTTCGACATAAAAGGTGAGGCACTCGCCGGTAAAACCGTCACCGCCATGATCAGCGGATCGCTGGCCGCCAACCTGGCTAACGAAACCGCAAATCTGAAAAGCGTCAGCGTCAGCTTTGCCAACCTGAGCGCCAGCGCCAACCTGGATGTAGAAAGCTTTGGCGACGCGCCAAAACTGGCGGGTAACATCGCCATCAACGAATTTTCACTGAGAAAACTGCTGGAGAATCTTGGCCAACCCGCTATTGAGACCAGCGACGGCGACGTACTCACCGCCCTGGCCTTCAGTACGAACATTGGCGGAGCAGCGGGCAAACCGGAGCTGACCGACTTAACCCTGAAACTGGACGACACCACATTCAACGGTTCAGGCAGTTATAACCTGGCCAGCTCCGCGCTTGTCTTGCGCCTCACCGGTGACGAGCTGAACGCCGATCGCTACCTGCCGCCGCCGTCGGACGCCCCGGCGACTGAAAGCGGCTCTGGTTCTAATTCTGGCTCTGGCCCCGGCACCGCGGCAACCCAAGCAGACCCAGACTCGCAGTTGCTGCCTCTGGAGGCCCTGCGCGCGCTGTTATTAGACATAGATGTGGGGCTGAACAAGCTAACCGTCAGCAACCTCCAGATTAACGAGATAAAAGCCAGCGCCCTGGCCAAAAACGGCGTGCTGGCAATCGACAACTTCAGCGGCACACTCTACGACGGCGGATTCAACACCACCGCCAGCATCGATGCCCGCTCCGACACTCCAAAATGGAGCGTAAACACCGACGTGGCAAACGTACAAACACGGCCGCTGCTGAATAACCTCGCAGAAGTGGACATACTCTCCGGCGCAGCAAACCTAAAAATAAACGCCAAATCCACCGGCAACACCATGGCCGCGTTGCGCGCTAACGCCGATGGCAAAATTACCTTCAACCTGGCACAAGGCGAGTTCCGCCGCATGAACCTGACTCGCCTGGCATGTCAGGGCATTGCGCTGGTCAATCAAGAGGCCCTGAGTGCGACCAACTGGGGCACCACCACACCGTTTAATGACATGCGCGGCACCCTGAACGTTAACGGCAACACTCTGAACAACACTGAGCTGCTGGCATCACTTGCCGGCATGCGGCTGGAAGGCCAAGGCAACGTGGACATGCAGCAAACCCTTGTCGACTATGAACTCGGCCTGCGTATCGTGGGAGAAATCCATCGTGACCCAGCCTGCCGGGTAACCGACATTGTACGGAACGTGGTTATACCTCTGGAGTGCCGCGGCAACCTGAGCGGTGACCCGGCAGAGCTTTGCTCCTTCGACGGTTCGCGCTTCCGCGACAGCCTGCAAGACATCGCCAAAAACGCAGCCCGCGCCAAAGCAGAAGACACAATAAAAGAGAAACTGCTGGAAAAACTGGGTGAAGGCGCCGGCGACAAAGTAAAAGACATGCTCAAAGGCTTCTTTAATTGATGACTGACAACTTTGCCTCAGCCCTGTTGAACTGGTTTGATGAACACGGCAGGCACAACCTGCCGTGGCAGCACAACCGCACCGCATACCGGGTGTGGGTGTCGGAAATTATGCTGCAGCAAACCCAGGTAGCCACGGTTATACCGTACTACCAGGCGTTTATGCAGCGCTTTCCAGACGTTCACTCACTGGCGTTAGCACCGACAGACGACGTACTCAGCCACTGGTCCGGCCTGGGTTATTACGCCCGCGCCCGCAACCTGCAAAAGGCCGCGCAAGCCGTGGTGCAAGAACACAACGGCGAGTTCCCCCGCGACCAGCAACAGCTGGAAGCCCTGAGCGGCATCGGCCGTTCAACCGCCGCCGCCATTCTGGCCCAATCCTACGATATAAAAGCCGCTATATTGGACGGCAACGTCAAGCGGGTGCTGGCGCGCTATCACGCGGTAACAGGCTGGCCCGGGCAGACTGCCGTACTGCAGACACTTTGGCAGTTCGCCGAACAGCACACGCCCAACGACCGTATTCGCGATTATACCCAAGCCATTATGGACCTGGGCGCCCTGGTATGTACTCGCCGCCGCCCGGGCTGCGAACGCTGCCCGGTACAGCAAAACTGCCTGGCCTACGCCAACGCTGAAACCGCGCTGTATCCCGGCTCGAAACCGAGAAAAACCAAGCCCGAAAAGACCGTCTGGATGTTGATACTGGAAGACAGCGACGGCCGCATACTGCTGCAGCGCCGGCCACCCAGTGGCATCTGGGGCGGCCTGTGGAGCCTGCCAGAGCTGGACCCAGCATTGGGCGAAGACGAACTGCAGCAGGCCTGCGAGCAGCAGCTAGGCCTAAGCTGTGGTGATCCACAGCGCATCAGCGGTTTTCGTCACACCTTTAGCCATTACCACCTGCACATACAGCCAGCGCGAATGAGCGCCAAACCCCAAAGCCGCGTTGCCGACGACAATCACCGCTGGCTGCACCGTGATCAAGCATTGAGCCTGGGCTTGCCGGCGCCTATACGCACGCTGCTGACCGGGCCCGAACAGACCACGCTGCTGTAGCAACCCGGCCGCCTTATTGCTGATATGATGTACAGAGTCTGATTTCCTTCGACACATCCCAAAATACCCACAGGAGCCCCCATGAGCCGTAACATTTTCTGCCGTAAACACCAGAAAGAGATGGAAGGTCTGGACAACGCGCCCATGCCCGGCGCCCGCGGCCAAGACATCTACGACAACATCTCCAAAGCCGCCTGGAACGAATGGCAAAGCCAGCAAACCATGCTGATTAATGAAAAACACCTGAGCCTGATGGACCCAAGCAACCGCAAGTACCTGCAAGCGCAGATGGAACACTTCTTTAATAACGAACCCTTCGACAAAGCCGAAGGCTACGTTCCACCTGAGAAATAACCCTTAAACGCAGCCTGACGGGCAGCACTGAAAACTTGAACAAATTTTCAAAAGCCCTCTTGACTCAGTGCAGCCAAACCGGTTTAATAGCGCCCCGTTGCAGTACGGTATTGCAACACGCCCGGATAGCTCAGTCGGTAGAGCAGAGGATTGAAAATCCTCGTGTCGGTGGTTCGATTCCGCCTCCGGGCACCATTAGATTCAACGACTTAGCCCGCTTAATTGCGGGCTTTTTCGTTTCTGGGCTTCAAATGGGGCACTAGCGGGACACTGAACCGCAAAACCTCACAACAGTTCCACCCCCCCCTTTCCTGTATTCAAAAACCGTTCACTGTCCCGCCGGGACACTCCAAACAGACAGCATTTTGCCCCTGGCTGTCCCGCTAGTGCCCCGTGCACACAAAAATAAAAGGCAAAACTCATTATTTTCATATCGTTAAAAGCTATTACCTAGGGACTATCTATCCCATGGTTGCTTTTGTGTCGTGTTGCGGCTTACAGTGAAGGGGAGCCGGGCCAGTGCGTCAACACCAGCCCGGCAACCACCGGCAAAACCTATTAGGGAGGTTCAGCCAATGGCAACACCATCATATCACCTTGCGCCCTTCACTCAATTGGAGGGCAAAGCATGGCCACGATAGAAAAACGTACGACTCAGAACGGGACAACCTATCGGGTAAAAATCCGCCTTAAAGGCCGCCAATCTGAAACGGCAACTTTTGACCGGCTGACCGATGCCAAGCGATGGGCAACCCAGACCGAAGCGGCAATCAGAGAAGGCCGGTATTTTCATTCGACCGCTGGCAAGGGCAAAACGCTGGCGGAAGCTATCGACCGTTACAGCCGGGACATTCTGCCCGACCTGAAAGACCAGAACCCCCGCCGGGTTCACTTGAAGTGGTGGCGCGGCAAGATCGGCGCAACTGCAATCAGCGATATAACGCCCGCACTACTCACCGAATGCCGGGACACTCTAAAGGCCAGCCCCTACAAATCGGGCAAAACCGAAAAGCCCCGCAGCGATGCAACCGTTAACCGCTACCTGGCCTCACTAAGCCCGGTAATGAAAGCCGCTTCCGATGACTGGGAATGGATTACAGACAACCCATGCCGGAAGGTTCGCCGGGGCAAAGAGTCACGGGGCCGCACACGGTTTTTAAGCACTGACGAACGCAACAGATTGTTGGCTGCCTGCGACCAAGCAACAGACACCCCAGAACTGAAAACGCTTGTGCTACTGGCAATCACGACCGGGGGCCGCCGTGGTGAACTATCCGGGCTACGCTGGCGGGACGTTGACCTAAAGCGAAACCGCGTCATTTTTGTAGACACCAAAAACGGAGAAACAAGGGCCGCACCGCTGGCGGGGCCTGCACTTGATGCTATGCAGGAATGGGCAAAGGTTCGCCCATTGGATTCAACCGCCCCCGTATTCCCCGGCAGAACCGACAAGACGAAAAACAAGCCCCTCGACTTTCAACGCGCTTGGATGACCGCACTAAAACGGGCTGACGTTGCAGACTTTAGGTTCCACGACCTACGCCATACCGCCGCCAGCTACCTTGCCATGAACGGGGCCGGACTGCGGGAGATAGCCGACATTCTAGGCCACAAGACGTTGGCCATGGTTCAACGCTATAGCCACCTGACGCAAGACCACAAAGCCGCCGTTGTGGAACGGATGGCTAAAGCCGTTTTTCAAGACGACACCACCGCCAGCAAGTAACCGTTTTGGCCGTGCCTAGCCTGACGGGGCGAAAAGCGGGAACCCTACCCGCCTGGCATGGCTTACCGTTTCATAGGGGCGCAAATGAGTGCGCTATGTCAATCAAGCTATCACGCCTAAAAAAATGGCTAACTCTGGAAGAGTCAGCAAAATCTCTATCGCTTTTAATAAACGAGCAAATTACCGCAACAGACCTATTTCATTATGCCGTTGAAAGAAAGCTGACTCTATCGATAAATCTTGTGTTCCCTTGCCGCGCTATTATCGGCAAAAAAGTACCAATCGAATCGGCAACCCTTCATCAGTTTCCATTACAAAATTTGAACACAGCTACGAGAGCTGGCGCGATGGAGGGTCCTTTAAGGATGGTTCACTTAGATACTCTCAATAGCGGAATGCTCAGGAAGCACTTGGCGTCGCTCGAAATCCCGAGCGACGGCGAGCGCGACTTAGTAGCCAAATTGATCAAAGATAAGATTAACTCTCCTCAGGCAGACTATGCCGTCTGTTTCGAAGGCCACGTAATGTCCGACTATAGCGGGGTTCTAGAGTTCGACCACAGCGTAATCCAAACGGTAAACGGCGTTTGGGATCTGCCAATGGAGGGAAGTGAATATTTGGCAATTAAGGAAATCTTTTATGCAGAGATGACAGGTGTGAACAGGGAACTCATAAAGCTGGGTGGAATACTGCAAAAACTCAGCGGGACATTTCTGAAGCATCCTTATGCAAACCGTTGGTTAAATCTTTATGACCGCGTTGATAATGAAACCTTCAGCTTGGACATACGTAACTTCCGTCTCAGGGACGGAATACCGGAGCAGGAATGCCTCGTTATTCGCCCGGATGAACTGCAACGCTTCGCTGAAACATTAAGCGAACCGGAAAGCAGTGACAGCACCAACACAGAGCGCCAGGAATACCCGCCCCTACTGGAAGCCCTGCCCGATGATTTCTTGGCCTTGTATAACGATATGGGAGCTGGTGAGTTACCCCATATGGATACCCTCATAACAGCATGGCGCAAGTTCTGGAAAGGGCGCGTGCCAAATGATGGTAAACCTTACCCGGTAAACGCTGATGTTGCTGATTGGGTAAAGAAACAAATGGAAAGCCCGTCTACGGTTTTAGCGGAGAATATGGCAAAAATCATTCGCCCAAGCTGGGCACCTACAGGCCGCCAATCAAACCGCAACCAATAAAAAGCTCACCCCTTCTGGGCCACCAATGGCGCGGCTTTCTGGAAGGGTTCACCCCTTTACCCTAAACCCTTTTACCTATTCTGAACCCACCAGCCTTGTTTTCATGCCCTCAGCCAACCACGGCGATTCTCGAAACACGAGGGCATGAAAATGAACGCAGCAACACAAACCCAAACAAGTCACGCAACTGCCAGCGCAGCCAACAACGGGCCTACGCTAATGACCCTTAGCCAGTTATGCGGGGCTGAGCCTGCCATTACTTCCGGGGGCGTGCGTCACCTGTTGTTTACCAAGGGGCACGACCTGCCAGGAGTCTATCGGTTTGGCCGCAAGCTGCTGTTTGACCGCATGGAATTTATGGAGGGGATAAAGCAGGGACACGCAGCCCAAATCAGTGGGAGAACTGCACAATGAAAGAAGCGCCCGCCACCACAGCAAGACGCCACACCCAACGCTATTATAACACCACCACCGCTGGCGGATACGCCGAACGGCTGGACGCCATACGCGCCGCCCTGCTGAATGCAGGCATAGAGCCGCACGACTTGGATGCAGTATTGGCCGCGCTGCCTGATGCCGATGGCAAGCTGGTACGTTTTCCGACCGCCAGCAAGCGCCGGAGCAAAAACGGCTGGCTATTCGCATTGTTCGACCGGGGCTTGCCCGTTTTCGTGACCGCTGGCGACTGGAGCACCGGAGCCGAAGCCAGATGGATTGCCGAAGCCGGCGAAACCTTGAGCGATGATGAGCGTCGGGAACTAAAGCGCCGAATGGCAGACGCCAGGCAAGCCAGAGAAACAGAGCAGGCCAACCAATGGGAGCAGGCCGCAGCCAGAGCCGCTCACCGATGGCACGACAGCACACCGGCTGA
>Ga0306864_1000089_pt1 | contig 41172 bp, 35 predicted proteins | sample AntRauTorckE5430_FD_190448 | JGI IMG/M metagenome (GOLD analysis project Ga0306864, IMG submission 190448) | Saline lake microbial communities from Rauer Islands, Antarctica - Metagenome Torckler E5 #430 (v2) (version 2) | ecosystem: Environmental > Aquatic > Non-marine Saline and Alkaline >...
GGTCAAGTTGGCGCCAACAAATGTGTTTGTTAGTCTTTGTTACTAGATGAATTTTTGTGCGGCCCGCACGTGCGGAGCGCGCACATCAGGCATTATAAAGCCGCACTATACCGGCGGGCCTAGACTCACATCAGATCACATCTCACAACATAACCGATCAAAGACCTGACTCCGATTGCCAAAACCTGGAACTAAATATGATCATTCCAAACAATACTTTGCCGATCCCAGGATTCGTGGAAGCACTGCCTTTACCACCACCGCAAACCATGCTTTCAGCGGATCAAGGGCCTTCCACACGAAAGCTGAAGGAAAACCTACATGGCATCCACAACCCGATACGCCGCACTTTCACCGTCCCTGTCGCCCTTGAAGATGTTGATGTGCATGACGCTATCCATAACACATTGCTCTACATCAAGCTGAAAAGACCGATAAAAGCGAATGGATCTAAAGAGGATCCACAATCGGAGCCAGAGAACAAGAAGAGTGCGCTCGATATAGCAATCGAAAAAGAGAAGGATCGGTTGGAGAAACACTTCAAAACACTCAAAAGTCAAAGTGTCAAAGCCAAAGCCCACTTTGATAGAGCTCAAGAACGCGAAACTGAAGCTAAACAAGATTTGATCAGAGCTATCAAAGACCGCGACCAAGAGATGAAAAGAGCAAACGCCTCTCCGCCACAACCAGTCAAAGATAGTGAAGACATTGTCAATCTCAATAAGGAAAAGGATCAAATAGAAGCCGAAGTCAAGGAAATGGAGAAAGTGCTCAAGACCTTGGAAGATTCCTGGGCTAAGGAGGATGTAGAAAAACAGCATCATTTAGATAAACAGAAGGAGGAGCGAAAGAGAAAAGCTGAGGAACAGATTGAAGAGCAGCAAAAGAAGAAGCAGAGGATTGATAAAGAATCTGAAATCTCGGAAATACAGCGCCTCGAGCAAGAGCTAAAGGTACGCCTCTTCCATGTATTGTCCCTAGTCTTTGTTAAACATTATTGTGTATACTGATCAATACCTTTTGCATGTACTGAACAGGTAAAAGAAAAAGAATTAAAAACCCTGAACCAAACTCAAAGCCAAATGATATGGCTAATGAAGCAAGTGATTACCGTCCAGAATGATAAGAAGGCTCACGCGGTCAATAGATTATGTTTGAATAGTAGTAATCAAACTGTATAAACGACATAAAAATACCACCCCTTCAAATTTTAGTATACATACTATCAGCTGTTCACGTGCAATATGTGCTGTGCACGCCTCAACGAAATTTCAAACATTTATGATACAGGTGGATTCCAGTAAAAGGTATTCATAAATCATTATACAAGTCTTAAAAGAATTCTAGAACCTAACTAGATGCTAACAGTAATGCTTGGGACGTTCATTTCACATCCTTCTTACCCACACTAACGAAATCTCGTAAAATATCAGGTGTGGTGCTTTCGAATAGAATATCATGAAGGAACCTTTCCAAAAGAAATGACTTCAATGAAAGATATCCAGCATCCAGGCATCTGAACCAACGCTGCCTTTTCTTCAAAAGGTTCCAGCTTGTTACTGCATTGGGTAGCACTTCATGATCGTGTGAATCTTCTGTGATCGCAAGCGGGTTTATATTGGAAAAGGCAGAGGTACAGCTTTCTTGCCCTGCAGTCACCCGGTTGCTCAGTCTTTCAAAGTCAGAATAACGTTTCCAGACTCCGACAGTATCGCGAAACGTGCCTTCACAGAAAATAACAAGAAATTGGGCGTATTTTCCATGATTCTTCGACTGAAATTTGGTTAAAGGCACAGAGCAAGAAGATATGAGCCAATATGAACATATTGATGAAACAGGAAAAGAGCATCAAGTAGAAACTGCATCAACGACTTCAAGAGTTTACATGAAAACTTACCTCAACTACACGATAACTTGCGATAGAGATACTAACAGTCCCAACCTTCTTCCCCTTTTTGGCTTTTGTTGTAAAGCTCTTGCTTACTGTTGTTCCAAACACATTATCACCTCGTACCACGACCATGAGCTCGTCATCAGTACCATCCTCCTTGACTTTTTTATTCACAGTCGTATGATGATGGTCATAAGGCCCAAAATCATCGACATCTCTCGCTTTTGTGGAATCACCACCGTAGAATCCACTTCTATCAGCCTTGCTTGCAATAGAACTAACTGCATCCATTTCTGAATGACAATCCACATAAGTGCTGGTGTCAAAATGATTACCATCCGCAAAAGGATTGAGCGCTACAGGAGAAGCGGCAGTGAGTACATCGGGAGGAAGCTGATAGTCCACCTGCGACTGTTTAAAGTTCTGTGCCCAGAGTCCTTCAAAGAATGCACGTTCCTCAACGGGTTGCGGGGGACGATGCCCAGCAGTATGTTTCCATAGCTTTTGGGATGATCTGGATTCTTCCAGGACGTAAGTAGGTGCGGTTACTGCCATCATGGTTCCCTCTTGATCGGCTGTTGCATCATTTTCGTTAGAAATATAAATTAGTTAAGCATGGTGCCACATGATGAGATCAAACTAAAACCTGTAGTGCTCACCTTTCTTTCCATTTTTTTCCAAAATGCCATGTGGAGACTGCATTAGATCAGCAATGATACTATGCACAGTATTATCAACACCCTCGTCCTTATCATCTCCATCCGTCTCGCCCTCGTGAACATCCTCGAACCACCCCCATTGGTCCTTATGTAGTAGATTGCCACCCGGCGTGTAATCCGATGATTCCGAGTGTCTTTTGGAGCTGTGCGCGAGTCTTTCATGAGGAGCACTCACGGATAAGCGTGTACCAGCTCCCGCACCTCCCGCGGCAAAGTTAGATTTGTTTGCAACAACGTCTGCGTGCGCGCTAATGTCCACAGATATTTGTCTGGGTATTTCCATTTGCCTGATATTGGAGTTCTTGGGTTGTTGTTGAGATGGAACAAAAGTATTCGGTGTTGCTCCGTCGTGTACCGACTTAATGCCTTTAGTGCTAATGTTCAATTGCGCATCAAGACTGGATCGGACCTCTTCTTCTGTTGGGATTGCCTTTGACTTCCCAAGAACAGATGATGATGATGTATTAGATAAAATCGATTCTTCCAATTCCGATTCATATACTGAGGTCCTTGACATCTTGTGATCTCGCTCAGCCATGTAGTCAGGATTAGATATTACGCGTTTGAATACACTGTGGGAGCTCATTAGATGATTCAGCTGTTCGACTTGTGATGATTCAATGCGTTGTGTTATCCATTAATTGTGTCTATTATTGCACCAGGCTAGCTGCTACTAGTCGCTAGTCGCTAGCTCCTCAATAGACTTCAATAGACAGAAAACAAAGGCAGAACACGAAACACGAGCAAGCTGCAGACAACAACAGAAGGTTCATGGTTAATGATTTGTTTATGGTTAATGACGCAATAACAGCCTTTTCACGACATTTTGCATCGACGCACAATAATCGACGATGCCCACCAATTACCCCCTACCAATCTGAGGGGAGTTATTGTGTCCATTAGTTGTTAATTGGTGGATCCTTTGAGCTTTTTTGAGACAACAACAACACGAAATAAAATAAAACCATAAAACACAGACAACAGGGTTTTACAGACAGCAAGCAGCAAGTACGAAGTGAAAGTAGATGTGATGGTACAAAATTAAAATAGCACCCTCAATACAGCTCAATACACAATCCACACATCACCAAAAATTGCACCAACAGCATCAAACATCGAACATCATGTCTGCAGATACATCCAATATATCTGATCATCTCCTTCCAGTAACAGCAGAAGAGCAGGATCTCTTGGACCTGTATGCGCAAGTGAAGCTGTTTGAAAAGGAAGCAGCCCTTGCTAAAGCTGAAGCAGCAAAGGCAAAACTTGTCGCTGCCAATGAAGAATTCCATAGAGAAAAAGATCAGCACGCATTCTCTGAATCCACCGCGATCACCAATGATATTCCAAAACCCTCCTCTTCGAAAAAGAAGAAACGATCCAAAAGGAAAAGAGAAGAAATATCCAATGAGATGGATGATGAGCACATGAGATCTAGCGATGAAGAATCGTCTCAAGACGAAGATGAATTGACGGATACAGACGATGAAGATAAACGTACATTTCGACGCAATGAAGCCAAAATTGCTCAACTTCGGGAAGAAAATGATCTGGCCGTTCAGCGTCAAGAGAAGGGTCAAGCTTCTGCCAAAGCCGAAGAGGAATTGCGTAAACAATTATTGGAGGGCAATCAGGATACGGTGGATGTGGCTGGTCTTGGACCATCGCTCAAGAAGAAGAGATTTGATGATGAATCTGGAGCCCAGAGGAAGGAAACAAGTCTGATTTCGAAAATGAATTATGTATCTACTCCACCACACGATTTCAGTAAATCATTGAGTATGAGTAAGATTACGGGAAAGCAATTGTTTCCGGAAACGAATGTTGCTGTTGCGCCAGAAGAGAAGATCTGGTCGCCTCCGGATGATGCAACTGGGCCAGAAGATGGTTGTCTGGAACTTAAGTTGACAGACTTTAATGGTGCAAAGGCTGCAGTCGGTCAAGGGAATAATACTGTAGCGATCAAATTCACTGCTCCCTCGGAGTCTAAGCGGTTTAGTATCAATATTGCAGAACCAAATCATGAAAACTACTACTCGGTTCTCTTTCATTTTAATCCTCGACAATTCGAGCGTGGAGGCCAGGTGGTCATCAATGATAAGAAGGCAGGCATGTGGGGTCAAGGAATCAATTTACCTACCTCTCAAATGCCATTAATATTTGGGGAAGTCTCCTGTACCTTGGTTGTTCAAATTAATGGAGATGGTTTTGATGTATTTATGAATGGGCAGCATTGTGCTAGATTGGAACACAGGACGCCTCTTCCAGACAAACCTAAATCGCTGATACTGCAATTGCCTTCCACAGACGATTATAGTAATCGAGAGAATTGGTCCGTGCACAAAATTTGGTGGGGCCATAAAGCTAGTATGGCCTCGAAGGATCTGGCAAATGTCGCTGGAGTCAATTCACACAATGCTGTGCATGAAAAGAAACTCTTTGTCAGTGGTTTACCAAGGATATATCTCCAACCCGAAGTTGACTTGCGCCGAGCAGAGTTGGAACGTGCTTTTCGGAAATATGGAGGTCAGGAGGGTGCCATTGTTATTTGTCCTCCCAATAGTACTTTTGCCTTTGTGGAAGTCGAGACTGAGAGAGCTGCAGATCTGGCATTGAGAGAAATGGGAAATAAATATAGATTGAATAGGGCGAGGAGAAGCCGCCATGAAGCTCTATTGGAGCAGCGTGCTGCTACAGAGGCAGAAGCGAGTGGGATTGAAAAGGATACTTCGAAGTGGGATTGATGAGAGATGTCAATGCGAGTGAACCCATTTTACGAAAAGTTGCTTTGTGATATATCTGAAGTTTTGCTATCTAGCACATTTGAGCTTTGTGTGGATAGTTGCATTTTCTTGTCAGCTCTGAAATTAAATAAAATTGCTTTAATAGTCTAGTTTATGGACATTTTGATTTCATTGAGAGTCGTCTTGTGTCTAGCTAGAAATCGGATAATTACAGAGGTATGTGGAGGGATAACTCAAGCTAGAACGAACGGCACACCATCCGAAGACTTTCGCAGTTCATTTCAAGATGCATAGAAGACACATTTTCTACACGCATGTACTGGTAGATGGGGGGTGGGCAAATTGACTCTCATTCTTTGCGCCTTACTTCCACTGCCCAAGAGAGCCTATTGACTAAAATTTGTACCCAATTCTGATGAGAATAAGCAGTAACACAATACTGCCTTTCAGTATCAATCTTCAGCTCTCGACTCATGAATTCATTCACTTTGGTTATGATTCATCACACGAGCATCAAGATTCCTCTAGTTCAACCATTTCAATCACCAAATCAGGCTTCAGTGCCACGAGCTCTTTGCAAATGTTGGCCCCAAACCCTCTCGGGCAGACAACCATCTTCTTCAGCCCTGAATTCACATTATACTTCAAGGCTTTGGCAAACAGCCCATTTGTCACATCCATTTCTTCCCTCTCTTTCATAGCGCAATCGTCTAACAACAATAATTTACAAGTGGCACAATCATCGGAAAACACAATCGTCTTCAAAGAAGTATTGACGCTCAATGCAATCGCCAACGCTTTATAACCCACACATCCGAATCCTGCCCCGTGCGAACAATGCAAACAACAATGATGCAGCGCCGACACATCCAAATATTCATAACGGCAATTAGGTTGCATCAATGCGTACGCAATCACAACTGCAACCTCATCCTTATCCACTTCATAATCCAAAAACCAAGTATTATTATTTGTCGATCTTTGGAAGAATGGTGGACTCGGAGCTTCATCCGCTATCACCCTCGTCGAAGAATTCATCCACTCGCACCATCTTTCTTTCCCGGAACCATGCCCAATCTCTTCCACCAAGGCATCGAGCAACATCTGTTTTTCGCACTTGACATAACTCCGTTCCATGACTTCCCGCTGTATGATTGGGAGATCCAAGGTATTTTCAAAGCATCCTTGACAGAATCGTCGCGTTCTCCTTCGTATTTCATCCGGTGCATGTTCAAATAAGCGTAGATCAATTCTTTCATATCTATACTGTGAGCTAATAGGTATTCCCAGGCATTGTTCACAGTTACAGCCGCATATACCGCATTCCACAGCATAATGCATTTGTTTTCTCCAAGATGGGTTCAATCTGATTTGATTCATGCGTTGCTGAATGAATGCCAATGATTGGTGATGAAAACGCATTTTTTCGAGGAAGAAGTTCGTATAGCTTTTGCATAAGAGTTTATGGAGTGGAATGGGTTTGTTGTAGATGTAGAGGTTGGAATAATGGATTTTCCACAGATCATTGTCTCGAAGGATTTCAAGGATCGTAGGGTTGGTGATGCATAGAGTGAAGAGATCCTCCGTGTCGGAGAGAAATCCAGTTTGTAGGAGTATTGGTAAAGTCTTCGCAAGTAAGTCTAAACATTCGGAACGTGATTTGGATCTTGTGCGAACTGCGGTGGGTTGTATTGTGAATTCATGAGTTTCAGTTGGGGCCTTTCGTTTCCGGCTGGGGTTGTTGACAATAGTCTCGCATTTGCTTTGTGGCTGCTGCTGCTGTTGGTGCTGCTGTCCCCTTAGATTCTTCATTGGTGATGTTTTGAAATAGACAGTTGCAATAATTTATAATTTATATCTTGTCGCTTGCTTTTGTTCGTTTTGTTTGTTTTTGTTGGTCCCACCAAGCGGTCCCACATCACCAATCACCACATCACCCATCACCACCCACCCACCCACTGCAAGTACAACCGGCCATTAATTACTGGATTCAATTCTCAGAGTCATTTAGGGTTTAGGCTTTTATTTATTAGGGTGTCTTGTCATGATTCTTCCACCTGGCAGTCAATTATGTTTTTATTCCAAAACCTGCCAAAACTAAACAATGACACTTTGGTCAGAGTCCATTTTTGATATTTTTAAGCCGGGGCCTCCTGCTTCCTGCTTGTCATCCAGTGGAGTTCCATAAAATTCCTCCACACCCATTTTCATCACAACCAAAACCAAAAACTCTTTTTATCATGCGCTTTCATCGCCTTGCCTTCGCCTCTACTGCTCTCTTGGCAGTCAGTGCCTTTCAGGGATTCAATAGTAAGTCAACTGTCGATTCCTTATCTTGTCTATTGACTGTAGTATCGGCATTGGTCATCATTCGATTCTCCGAGTGCCTGGGCCTTTCGATGAATCGATTCGATGCTCCTTGTCATTGTGACCCGCGATTGCATCGATTGAATCCTCATCCAGATATTGTACTACCTAGTGTACTATCTATCGATTGCAAGCTACTTACAAATCTTACCTCTCTAACTTCTCGAATTGCATTACATTGAATTTTTAATTGAATCGAATCCCATATCATCCCATATCATCCCATCGATAGACTTTGCTCACGCTGACGAAGCACCTGTCACCGAATCCGCCGAGGAAATCGTAATCACTCCTGATGAAGAAATCCCTTCCGGTACTGTTGGAGAATCCCATAAATTCCAGGCTGAAGTCTCCCGCATTCTCGACATTGTGGTTAACTCACTCTACCAGAACAAAGACGTTTTCCTCCGTGAACTCATCTCCAACGCTTCCGATGCCTTGGACAAAATCCGCTTCTTGTCAATCACTAAACCGGAACTTTTGGGAGATACCACTGACTTGGAGATTCGTGTTTCCTACAATGATGATTTGAGGACATTGACTATTACTGATAGTGGAATCGGTATGACCAAGGAGGATCTCATCAATAACCTAGGAACCGTCGCCAATTCTGGTACCACCAAATTTATGGATGCGCTCCAAGAGGGTGCAGCTGATATTAGCCAAATTGGTATGTTTGGAGTAGGATTCTATGCTTCCTTTTTGGTTGCTGAACGAGTATCTGTCGCAACCAAACATCCTCATAGTGATACCCAGTATGTCTGGAGTAGCAATAATGGGGAAGATAACTATGTCATTGGAGATGATCCTAGAGGAGACACCCTTGGCAGAGGAACGGAGATCACGCTTCACTTGAAGGATGATGCAGAGGAATATTGCGATTTTAGGAAGCTGGAGCAGTTGGTGAAGCATTATTCTGAATTTGTGACTCATCCTATTTTTGTGAGAAAGACGGAATCTATGGAGGTACCGGATGAGGACGAGGAAGAGCCAGATATTGTTGAGAAGGAGGACAATGATTCTGAGTTGGATGTGAGTGAAGAGGAAGATACAGATGCTGAGGTGGAGGAGAAACCCCCCAAAATGAAGACGGTCACCACCCATGAGTGGGTCAAGAGTAATTCAGATGCTGCTATTTGGAACCGTGCCAAGGATGATATCACCGATGATGAATATCAAGACTTTTACAAGGTCATTGCCAAAGAAGCGCTAGGAACCAATGCTACTACCTGGTCTCACTTTGATGCAGAAGGAAATATCAACTTCAAATCTCTTGTATACGTCCCCTCTGAAATTCCTCCATCATTTGCCGCGGGATCAGGAAATGCACAAAACCTCAAGAGCAGTGTGAAATTGTATGTACGCAAGGTTCTTATTTCTGACGATTTCGAGTTGCTTCCCAAGTACATGTCTTTTGTTCAAGGAGTTGTCGACTCTGACGATTTGCCCTTGAACGTGAACCGTGAAACACTTCAAGAGAGCAAGATCATTTCCATCATTCGTAAGAAGGTTACCAGAAAAGTTATTGATATGCTCAAGAAATTTGCTGATAGCCCCATGCCCGAGCCAGAGGAAACTAACGAGGATGATCTTGATATCGATGAAGAGGGCAACACCATTGAGTCCGAGAAAGAGGAGCAGGTCCACCCCTACATTGAGTGGTTCCAGAAGTTCTCACCTTCCATCAAGATGGGAGTTATTGAGGACGAAGCCAATAGAAAGAGACTCTCAAAGCTCATTCGCGTCAAGACGAACAAATCTGGTGACAAGTGGGTTAGCTTTGAGGACTACGTTGAAGGCATGAAGGATTGGCAACAGGAGATTTACTTCATTGCTGGACAGAAACAGGAGGAGTTGGAGAAATCTCCTTTCATGGAGAAATTCAACGAGAAGGATCTTGAGGTAATTTACTTTTTAGAGGCCTCTGACGAGTACATGGTCACTCACTTGCGTGAATTCGACGGAAAGAAGCTTACCACCATCACCCACGATAATATTGACTTATACGACGAAGACAAAGATCTCAAGAAGAGAAGAGCTGAAGCATACGACGATAAGTTCCAGCCTCTTGTCAAGTTCATGAAGAAGTTCTACGGAAGAGCTATTACCAAGGTCAAGATCTCCAACCGTCTCGGACAGTCACCTGCAATTGTCAGTTCTGGTGAATATGGACAGTCTGCTAACCAGGAGAGAATCATGCGCGCTCAGGCGTTTGCTCACGGACAAGAGAGTGCTCTCCAGGGAATGAAGACCTTGGAGATCAACCCTCGTCACCCCTTCTTCGAAGCTCTCCTTGACCACATCCCCTCTGAAGATGAGGGAAGGCCCGAGCTCGAGATCAGGGATGCTCTCTGGTCACTGCTTGATACTGCCCTTCTCAATGGAGGATACCCAATCAACGAAGGAAAGTCTTTCAACAGCAGAATGATGCGTGCCATGAAGAGGAACTTGGGAATTGACAATTTCGACCTCATGCCCGAGATTGACCCCAAGGTTGAGGAGGAGACATTTCCCGAAATGAATGAGGATGCAGATGGAATCAATGTTGAAGACTTTGACGAGTTCAAGGAGGATCTTTTGCAGCAGGAAGGATTCGAACAGTTTGCAGATGAATTGTAAAAAGAATAAGGCTAAAATGTTATAAACCCATCACTTCAAGCCTTTTGTATGAGAGAGGAATGAATATACCTTTATAGGTTTTTGTGGCAAGAACGAGCCGACCCTTTGAATGCAATCGATTCTGTGTGCGGCTTGAGCTGGAAGAAGAAGATATAATGGGAACTCGGATGAGCCTATCATGATTTTTTGTTCAACAACCTAGAGATGAAGCAGATTTAGAATGAGCGCCCTGAGACATAGGGATCTCACAGCATTCATCAAATATTATTATCTAAAGCTAATCTTATTTAGAAATGAATTATACTAACCTTCTATCTTCTACTTGACAAACTTGTGTGAGATCAAATCGATTCACAATCCCAAGCTTCGTGCTTCCATCGACTTGCACTTGCACAACGACGAAATCAGCCAGACTATTTTCATTTATTCCGGTTTGGTACATGTCATCAAACCAAACTTGATGAGACCCTTGTTGAATCCTCGAAGCATGAGAAACATGGCATATGCTCCTCTCTGGGTGCTAAATCCACTTTTCAAAAGTCCCACAACACTCTTCATATTCAAACTACTCTTGATGACGGCCTTCCAAAATGGAGCGATAATGTAGCTCCAATCTTCTCTCTTGATATCAACAGCTCCATTATCTTCCAAGATCCGAACATAATCATCCACAGAGCACCATTTGGGCAAATAATAAGCTCTATTAATCTTGGCCAACAATTTCACTTCCTTCTTGTTCAAACTTTCTTCCCCTACCTCCAAATCTCTGTGACACCAAGTAACGATAATGATCCTTCCTCCAGGCGTGGCAACTCGAAACAATTCATTGACAAACTTTTCCTTGTCGGGCATGTGCTCTCCCGACTCCAAGCTCCAGATCAGATCAAACGTATTATCCTCAAAGGGCTGATCCAGAGCATCCGCAACTTGGAAGCTGCACAACGCATCCACACCCTGTTCTTTCGCTAATTCATTCCCCCTTCCTGCCTGATAGGGGCTCAATGTAATTCCGTTGGCGGTACATCCATATTTAGTGGCAATGTGTCTCGACGATCCTCCAATACCGCATCCTACATCAACACATTTTTTGGGCAGTACATCTTGATTGTCATCTGCTGGTTCTGGTACACCCGCCCATTTGAGTACCTCATCAATGAGATCGATTTGAGCTTGTACGTGGTCTGTCCTATCATTGGGTATGTAGTATCCGTGATGCATGTGTTCTCCCCATACTGATAGTAATCATCACGATGGTATATTATGTCAGTGATTACATGGCATGGATCATGACATGCATATCATATATGTTAATATATATGTCTGCATGTCGATGACAAGTAGTATATGAATATAGACATCATGTAGATGCATATAATGATAAAGTTGAACTTACCGTTTTCCCAAAGTTGCGAGGAACGATCATAGAATCCAGCGATACCAATTTTAAGATCTTCACGGGATCTCTCCTTGGAAGTGATGGAATCGCGCACTCTGGTGACAACGGATCCAATGCCTGCTAGACTGGTTCCAGTTTGAGGAGTGATCTTTGAGTTGGCATTGACATTAAGATTAACCTTGGATTGAGGAGCAAAGGCGCTAGTACTAGATGCTAGCAGAAGAGTGATGAGCGTCACTGACTGCATGGAGGATATCATGGGGTTGTTCTATTAGTTATGGTTGTTGGGTGTGAACTTAACTGTGGCTATTAGCTATTGTAGATTGTAGATTGTAGACTATTGTAGATGAAGAATGAAGATCGGTGGATGGATCCATGTTTTCATTTTTCATGTTGTTTCGATCCTGCGTCCTCCTCCCTCCCTCCTTCCTTCCTGCCTCTTTCAGAAATCTTTTCAAATTGAGAAGGGCTATTAACCTATACTTAATGATTATTGATGTTGAAATGACATTCCCTGTGAAAGAAAAGCTTCTTTCTTTCTTCCAAAAATGCTGACGAGGAAATATAGTTTGTCTGTCTGTCACCCACCAACCAATGAAATTGTAGGTCCTTCCATCGTCCGTCCATGAACCACGCTTCTCTCGGCGTTTCACCTTCTTTCCCGTTTCCATCCATCATCAAGAAGTCAGGTTGCTTCCTTTCCCATCTGCATTGTTGATAGTTGATAGTAAGTAGATAGATAGTAGATAGTATCCATCAGACACGTTCAACGCCATCATAGCTTGATACACATAAATTACTTGCTTCACAGCAGCGTCCTTCTAGCTCTTTTTCTTCTACATCTCATAAGGATAGATTTCTTCCTTCTTTGACACATAACAGCATCATCATTCATTGATTGCTGACATTTCAGTTTCCACTCACGGTCATTCCACTCCAATCTATTCCATCAATCACACTGCACACTGCACTAGTTGAACTTTATCATCGATACTCTTGAATAATGAAGTTTTCCATAGCAGCGACCTCAATGCTACTTGCAGCTGCTGGTAATAACGCAGCTGCATTCGTCCCTGCTAAATCTGCATTTGGAATTCAATCCAAATCTTCATCCTTCTTCAACAAAGGGATCTTGCGCAACAGAGATCAAGCACTGTTCGTCCTCAACGAAGACGCCATTGGTATTGATGCTAATGCTAAGGCTAAGGCTGATACCGAGATCTTATCCACACCCAGCATTACCATTGAGGAATCAGCCGGACGCGTTACCGCACCGCCTCGAGACCTCAACGCCGCCCGTAAATCAACTGCAGCTTACCTATCGAAATACCAAGGTCTGACAGGTGCCGGAATCATCTACACGAAGCTAGTTGAAAATGGGGTTAATGTTGTCAATGGATACTCAGGAGGAGCAGTTCTTCCCCTCTTGGATCAATTCCATCAGGATCACCCTAGGCACAATGGGGAAAGTCCCGCCATTCGCTGGATCACCAACTCCAATGAAAACTCGGCTGGACACATTGCAGAAGGATACGCCAAGTCTGCACCCAAATTGGCTGATGGGAAGCAACCCGCTGGTGTTGTTGTTGCCACATCTGGACCAGGTGTTACCAACCTCATCACTCCCCTACAAGATGCTATCTGTGATGGTGCACCCATGGTTGTTCTATGCGGACAGGCTGCAACTACTGCACCAAGTGATGCCTTCCAGGCTGCCCCGGCTGTTGATTTAACCAGACCATGCACGAAATGGAGCTATAAAATCAAGAGTGCTGCGGAATTGCCATATGTCATGGATTACGCCTTTTTTATTGCAAGGAATGGACGTCAGGGACCCGTCTTTGTTGATTTGCCAAAGGATCTGCAGAATCAGGTCTTGGATGAGGACCTGATTGATTCTTACAGTGCTGGAATTGCCATCAAGGGAAATGATGCTGCTGAGAACTATGATGGAGTCGCTAGATTCATGCCTCTTCATTCCGGTGCTAATGGGGATGAAGGACCCACCGATCATGTTCTACACCTGGGTCTCCCAGATAAGGGAATCTTGTTCTCCATGGATGGTGATAACTCCAAGATCGAGTCCATCAAGGATGGAATCAATCTCAGTGATGATGAAGTTAAGTTCGCACTGGACCACAATCCTGCTAATATCGTGTATAATAGAGATCCTGATACCGCAGAGCAGACATCTGATGAATTCGCTGTGGGATCGAAGCTAGTCGGAAAAATGTATAATTTGTTGCACAAGGCGAAGAAACCCCTCATTGTTGCTGGAATGGGATGCAATGAGTGTCCAGAAGAATTGATGCAGTTCGCCAAGGCTTTTCAAATCCCTGTTGCTACAACCCTCCATGCACTCGGAGCCTACGACGAGCGTGATGAACTTGCGCTTAATATGGTGGGGATGCACGGCCATCCTACGCCCAACTTCATGACCCAAGAAGCCGATTTGGTCATCTGTATTGGTTCCAGATTTGATGATAGAATCACTGGACGCATGGATGCCTACATTCCAGAAGCTAGAAAAGCTGCTGCTGAATACAGAGGAGGAGTTATTCATGTTGATCTACGTCTTTCTCAAAAGGCTGAACAGGTTGAACCTACATACTTTGTGCATTCAACCGGAAAACACTTTCTAGATATTATGAATGCTGAAACAGCCAAGAGAAGACAAGAAGATCCCGAGGAGGATACTATCAATACTGCTGAATGGTTGAAGCATAAATGGGCCTTGGAAGAAGAATATCCTGTCAAGGTACCTCACTTCCCAACGGAGACCATCGTGACAACTGACGATGATGGAATTGAATCTGAAGTCCAAAGAACCAAAATGTCTGCTCAGAGTGTTGTTACTGAGATGAACAGACAGATCCTTCAAGCTGGAAAGATGGATGACTGCATTTTCTCAACTGGAGTTGGTATTCATCAAATGGTCGCTGCACAGCTTATCACATGGACCCAACCAAAGCAAATGATATCAAGTGGTTCTCTCGGAACTATGGGAGTCGCATTAGGATTCGTTATTGGGTGTAAATTGGCGAACGGGCACAAGATGTGCATTTCTGTTGATGGAGATGGAAGTTTTAACATGACTTTCACAGAGCTCAAGACCGTGGCAGAACAAAATATCCCTGTGAAACTCATGATTCTTGATAATGAAAGCCAAATGATGGTCGAATATTGGCAACGTTTGTTCCACGACGAGCGCTACCTTGCTGTCACCAACACTGTGAACCCCAACTACGGAATGTTGGCTCAATCATTTGGAATCAAGAACCTTTATTGTGACAATGAAGAGGAGCTGAAAGAGGTCATGCATGAATTTTTGTTTGCGGACCCAGACGAGCCTGTATTGTTGCATGCTCGCATTGAGAAAACACCATGCTTACCCTTGGTAGCACCCGGAGCTCCTCTTCAAGACATGATTTTGGAGGATCTAGAATCGGAGGGAGGCTTCGATCCAAGTGCTGCACCAAGTTAAGCAAACACATATATTTAGGCATACATTTTTGCTAATGAATTTATTAATTACCATTATAAATAAACAGCTTTCCAGTGGAATATTTTATATTTTGATCATCTTTATCTTCTACCTCCGCGAACCTTAGGAAGAAGTTCAAGGCAGTCGTTGTTCGGACCAATATTTAGAAAGGCAAGAGACAGGTTGTCCTTCAAGAAACCAACGCTTGAGTTCTTGAGCTGCATTTTATTAACAGGCATAGAGCCAAGCTGCGCTTGAATCTGCTGTTTGATAGCTTTTACCTTGGTCATGACGTCGATGGTAATGGAGATTGTTTGACCGTTTAAATTCCATGATGCTTGATTTGGATCGCTCGGTACTTGGATGTTTATGGAAATATTTGCATCAGGAAGAGATTTCGCAAAATCAGCTTCGGATAGAGTTGTTGGTAGCGTGATAGTGTCCATTTCTGGTTCAGGGTTTGATCCAGGAAGCACAGTAGCACCCATAGGAGGAATCAGAGGGACTACATGCACAGCTGGTGGCGGCAAAGGAGCAGCCCCGTAAGGCGGTTGCGTACTTTCCATTCTTGCCCGTTTTGGGACAGGAAGAGCAGCTTCAGGGCGATGGTGGTTTGCGGCAGGAAGTGGCGGAGCAACTGCAGCCGAGCTTGGACGAGGTTGGGGCATCTGTGGTTGGGCATGTGCCGCACGGCTCGCTTCCAAACGTCTTCGAGACTCTTCATTGTTTTCAAGATCCTAAAAAAAGGCGGATACATATACAAGTGCAAATGATGAGATACATGTGATCAAAATCGAATTCAACAGTCTTCAGTTTCATTGAATATAGACTTACTGATGCACCAAAGAGATCCGTTCTTGCCTTTGCGAATGTTTCCATATTCCTTGCAATAGCATCGCCATCCACCAAATTGCTGTCTTTCTGGTTCTCCAAAAATTTGGCTTTTTCAGCCGCCCATTTTGGATCTAACAATTGAATCCTCATGTGTTCCGTCATGTCGTCAATGCGGACACTCTTTTTGGTAATAGGATCAATCACATGAGTTCTAGCCTCGGAGGCAAATTGCGACTTGGAAGAAACAACCTTCGGGGCATAATTCTCCACAACTTGAATCTTCTCTCCGTCATCTTCCTCATCAGAACTTTCATCCATTACATCATGGCCACCAGCCTTCGCTGGTGCTGGTTCCTCTATTTTTGGAGCAGGCGGAGGTGGAGGTGGCAACGACTCTACACTTTCATCTACATGAAACTCAATCGTTTCTACAACCACAAAATCATGCCAATCAACTCTAGCAGCACCGCCAATACCACCACTTCCTTCCATGTTCTCCAGTTCTTTTCTGCGCTTCTCCTCGAAATATCTTTCATATTCAGCATTGAAGGCAGCATGATCAAGACATTGGGACATGTTCCCCGCTGTACTATCAATAAGTTGGATTTGCTCAGTTATCTCGCCCTTCTCTTCCACATCTGCATCAATACCCACCATTTTCTTGAGCGTGGCCAATTCCAACATACTACTCTTATGTGCATTATCCTCAGTTTTTTTCTTTGTCTCTTCTTCATGAATGAGCACAGCCTCCTGAAGCAACCTTCTATATAAATCAACCAATTGGGTAAAATATGCGTAATTCGCATGCCTTGGTTGCAAAAAACCCCACGCGGGACTGTTCCATTCTCTGACGGTCAGTTCTCTCAAGAATGATCCGCCTTTCCCATTCAGAGCCACAAATTGTGCAGTAAGTTTAATGATTTCCAACTGCGCATGTGTGATAATCTTTGGTGGAACAAGCACGGTGTATTTCTGACTTGGAGGAATCAGCGTTTCTTTTTCAGGTTGATGTTGTTCTTTTGATTCGTCTTGATCCTTTGACTCTTTTTCTGTACTAAGATCCAGTGCTTTTTGGATTCTAGAGCGTTGCGCCAATAATGCTCGCGCCACAGGATCTACGATAGATTTCGTCTTGCGAGTTGTCAAAGTTTCCTGTTTTTTCACATGTGTTTTTTCTGAAGATGTAGCTTCCTTGTCTGCTTTCCCAATGATATTTGCATTTGTATTTACATCAGCATCTGCATTTGCATCTGCAGCTCCCTCGGTTGCTTTCTCTGCTGGATCAGTTTTTTGTTCTTTCTCCTCATCCTTTTTCTCGTCTACGCCACCATCGGCATAAAATACAATACGATCTTCGTAGTAAGCATGAAAGGGTGAACTATCATGTAAGAAAGCAAATTTGGGAGTTTTGCCCTTGGCAGAGTTCATGATACGTGTTTCGAATCCTCGGCCATTTTTGGCAACAAAGGATGCAGTTTTGTCCGCCACAGCTCGGATTTCGGGCGGTGGCCTGATGATTCCTTGGATTGCCATTGTTTCGTGTAGTTTAAGCGGAATCGGTTAATGATGTTATTTTGTTGTAGTAGCGGTTGCAAGAACAGCAACTGCGATCCTGACTTATGTGTGTGCCTTTTTGTTGGATGGCAGCTTCGGTTGCTTGTTGCTTGAAGCTTGAAGGGCTACGAGTACGATACTGGAGTATCTGTATGGTTTATAACCTATCTATCATAATGATTTTCAAAGTACAGTATTAAAAATCGCTTTGTTCTGAGAAGTACGAGTAACCCTCTAGTCTTGAGAATCAGGTTTTTGAATTCCCAAATGTTTGGTTTTCACTCTTTTTCACTGCAATTTTTAAATTTTTCTTTTCGTTGAATACACGTACCCATCCTATTTTTGAGAAACTATTGTATTTACAGAGATTTACAATACATTAACCATGAACAACGATGAACTTGTCGAATCTCTTCGGAACGAACTCAAACAAAAAGGAATTCTCCGATCCATCACATCCCAACTCAAAAAGGAGATCTGCACTGCTCTCACATCACGATCATTCTCGAGTGGATTCCAATACAAATCGAATGTTAGTACCACCCAATCCATTGAACACGGCGCAATTAGGTCTCTCGTTTTTGATTTCTTACTTCACGGTGGTATGGACTGCACATTATCTGTATTTTCAACAGAGAGCGGTTTGGATGGGAATTACTTGTCCTCTACAGACATTTGCAAGGCATTTGAGATTCACAGTGGTTCCATCCTTTCCAAAATATTGTTGAAAAAGACCACGCAAGGTGAAGAAATAACGACGACAGGGAGAAGAATGGAGCAATCGATGTTGTATCAACTGCTAACGTCCTTGCCTCGACTCTTGAACGACGTTTGTACACAATGCTCGTCGACGCAAACTGCGAATACAGTGCAAGCTGATGACAACAGAGTCAAATCCTCAATGCTGGCTAGTTTGGATCTAGATCAACAGCTGCAAGCAATTAAGAAGAAATATTCATCTAATATCTCTGCAAATCAGACAGTGCATCATTCCAGTGTGCTGGAATCGAACATGTTCGCACTTCAGAGAGAATGCGAGGAACAGGCACAAAAGAAAATGAAAGTAGAAATGAAGGAATTTAAACGGACTGCACTTGCATCTCTGGAACAGCAAGTGGCAGATCGATACCTTGGAGAAATTGAGAAGTTAAAGCAAATGATGAAAATCGAGTGTGAGCAAAAATTGGAATTTGCCAGGAAGAAAAAGGAACAGTTGTCAAAGGATATTTTGTTCAAGGAGCGTGAGAGAGAAATGCAACATATGACAGATATGCACAAACTTATGAGAGAAATGGACGAGCTGAAAAAGAAGAATCTGGAGAATGAAAATAAGGTTGAAATTGAGAGGCGAAAGCTTCGTCTTGAGGAACAAAGGGTAGAGCACATATTGATGAATGCAGAATCCAAGCTAGAGTTTGCAGAAGTAAAGGAGCGAGAAGTGAGAGAGAGTATTGCCAACGAGTTTTGTCGAGTTCGACAGGCAGCGAAGCAGACATATGATGATGCATCTGAATCTGTCCAAAAGCAAATGGTGTTCTATGGAAAAGAGCTGGAGGGTCTCAACGGTGAGTAAATTCAAAATGTTAAATTGGGTGGAGGAATTCCATTGGCACCATATTTTATTGAACATCATTATTTTTCAGCTTTGCGAAAAGAGGCGTCAGATCAAATGAATAGCAATGAAGTCCTTCGGGTTGAGGCGTCAGAACTGAGGGTTGAGAATAAAGAATTGAAGAGCCACCTCGATGCTGTCAACACCAACATTGGCAGTCTAAATGTCCTGGTCCAAAAAGTAAAAGAGGAATGCAACAGTAAGGTAGCTGCTCTTCGGAGTCAGCTGTTAGATACTAGAAAGTCTGAAGAGTACCATCGGAATGAGGCAATGTCGAGGCATGAAATATATGAGCAATACAGAGCAATCACGGAGCCAAGGATCCAAGACCTACAGGCTGACCTTCAGCGTATGAAAGTCGAGAATCAGCTTTCAACTGAAGAAGTTTTAGAACTCAGGAGGTTACTTATGCAATCTGAGGGTGCCCTGCAAAATCTTCATTCGAATACTGGTAACGAGAACAATATTCGAAATGAACGTGATGTTCGAGACATAACACACGGAAGGACGCATAAGACAGTCGAACCTCAAGTATGGCAGAGTTCTAGGAAAGAGGATGAACATGTCATAGCAACCAACGACTTAACAACGATGAATACAAAATATTTGGAGAAGTGTTCGCTTCCTCACGGCAAACCAATTCATAAGGAGACATCTTCAATGAATCCAGATTCCAGACCTCCTAGCACTCCAGTGCACAGTCAGATGAGCGCACATCATCAAATACAATTACCAATTTCCCCCTCCCCGACGCCATTAAACTATCACCAAGGCGATCCATCATCTAAACCCCCACCCAAAGCGATTATTCGACCCTTATCCGACATACTAGCGCATGTCAATGGGACTATCGACAGAGAGGAAGGTTCAGTCCATAGTCTTGATACTTTTCTTACCTGGGAAACGGCCAAGCCTAATACCACGACAGGAAATATTCAGATTCGATCCCCGACGCAATGCGATGCGAAAGAGATAGACAAAGTGAGGATGCTAAGTGATGACCAAGAGAAGACGGGCGAAGATGCAGACGACCATGAGCGAGTTGAGGCATTAACCAATAACGACTCATCGCAACAAAGTCAAGATTTATTTTCAGAAAATGACGAGGAGGAAGACGTCGATTACGGTTCCGACTTTGAAGTAGATTCGACACAGGATTGTTCCTAGTAGATTACTGTTCTAACATCCAAATTGAGTGCAATTGCGTGTACAACAGGGGAGTTTGTATGTATTGTATTTATCTCAAAATTTGGCTGTAAAACATTTTATACTACATTACAATTCTCGCAAAATAGCATCGTCTGCAATTTTTCCTTTCTCACCTTCATATCACGCTCACGAAATGATGCAACAACAATCACCGGAAGGCGCCGCGGGTGCTGTAGTCGGCCCATTTCCGCTTTTGGGGTAACTCTTTTTGTGGTTTACAAGAATGGGTTTTACCGATACATTTACAGGGGTTGGATGTGTTAAGAAAACGGGCACTTCGTTATCTTCCAGTGAACCATTTGCTGGTCCTAGAATACCCCTACCCATGCAAATCAGCCTTATTCTATCAAGAGATGGAACGTCACCGTCGATTTCTATGTAACACAAAAGAAAAGTAAATGAATACGGTGCACAAATTGAGCACAAAAATGTAACAAATAGTGCCCCTGTCAATATTGATAATACTCAGACAGATCAAAAATATGGATTCAAGGGTCCGAGCAAAATCATTACACACACCTTCGGGCCATTTTGATTGTAGGGTTTTGGTGATGTTTTCAATTGTATCTGAAGGAGAGCATTCAATTTCAACGTGTATTCCATCTCGATTGGCGAAGAGAAATTTAATTTTGACAGTATCATTCTCAGTTGGAGTATTACTCAGTGTTTCTTTATCTGATGATGTCATGAGTGTTAATATCAATAGAATAATATGGTCGGGGGTGATGAAGCAAAATGAATGAGAATTATAAATCTTCCCTCCGTTAATCTGCGATGAGAACTAGCTGGACGTCACGCTATTCTAGATTTTCTTGCCAACTCTCTTTCCTACTCTGGTAGAATTCGAAGGAAGTAGGGTATGATCGGTAGATGCTGTAAAGATGTTGTATGTAACCTTGGCGGTTTGTTGTGTGACTGACTATCATGATCATGTTCAACGGCGCGATGTGTAAAATTCAGAAGCATGACTGAACTTTGAAGTTGTTCTTATTTTTTTATTTTTTACAGAAAGAAGCCCTTTTCAGATTTTTTGCGGGGAAGACTGAAAACTTGAAAACAATGACAAATAATGACAACAGTGATGAATGGAGCTTCTTCAAATGAAAATGTTGAAATTGAAGAGGAATTTCAAAGACCAAAAGCCAACGAGCTTGATACAGGAATCGAGCTCACAAAATTTGCGATTGTTAACAGTTTGGAGCGCCTCGTTGACGCTTCGGGCTGTTTTCTCAACATAGACTTCATCACAAAAGAATGTTTAGAGAGACCACCTTTTCCATTTATTCATGCGCTAGTTACAATATATTGCCGTCATCTTTCGTTTGCACGTGGCCTCTACAAAGAAGAAGAATATGATGTGCGTAATGTCGAAGCTAGACAAGATAAGCTACGCTTTCTTTTCAAGATCCTTGTGTGCGCTGCGAAGATTACAAAGGAGAGCGTGGACGTATACGTATCCCCAGTAAAGATACTTGGAGGGCAAGATGTTGCTGGAACACACACATTTTTGCGATGTCTGGCGAAAGCCTCGAGAGCCCCACTGGCAGTATCTGCTGCAGTTGGTGACGAAATTGTCAAAACAGGAGTAAATACTCTTTATCAGAAATCAGTCAAGGCTAGAAATCTTATTGTTCGAATCCAAGCCATCGTGCGGGGTGGATGTGTGAGAACAGAAATTAAAAGAAGACAACATTTGGATTATGTTTTATCAACTGAGAGTCACCCTCTTAAAGATGTGCGAATTGAATGCGATTTGCCATCAGAGCTTGGATCGAACGTGGTCACCAACCCTTCAATCATAGAATCAATCTCCCCCGATACTTCTGATGAAGAGGATGGTCATGATGATACCAGATCAACCATGACAGCAGCTTTATCCTTAACTAGGACCGACCATGACGACGTTACCTTATCATCATCTCAATCCGTTGCTACTTCGAAATCAGATGAGAAATGCACCACAGTAAAAGTGTGCGAAAGGGAATCAACTCGTAAAGCTTTCTTCAATGCAAAGCGCACGAGAAATAGCGTCGAGAGGACTGTTGCAATAAAGGCAATACCAGAAATAGAGACAAAGAAGGATACAACTCTTAAGCGTGTAGGCAAAAACAATTTTAAAATCAAAACACTCAAGAAAGGCAAAGTGCTTAACGGAGTTGTCACTCGGCAAACTCTTGAGGTGCGAGAGCCGATGCAAGACGATGAAGAGAGAAAAACAAAAATTAAGACAATACAAGAGATGGAAGTTGAAATTAAGCGAAAGCTGAAGCGCTTAAAAGAAAGAGAGGCAAAGCTTGAAGGTCGAATCCAAGAAATAAAGCATACAGAAGATCATCTCCAAATGCACGAAGGCAGAGTGAAACGCCTTGCTGATAATCTACGTAAACAACAGGATAAGGTGAAGCAGGATGGGATACGCCAGGCGATGGAGCTTGACAAATTTCGGCTGGAAACATCATATAGATCTCAAGAAACAAGAGATCCACATGATCCCTTGAGCCAAGATTTCCAATTCAGCGAAGCCCTCCTAAAGCAAGCTTGTGGCAATCAAACAATCACAGATTTGAGGCTAGCATTAGAGCGGAAAGAGAGATCTCTAACGAAGCGCAGCGAGCGCATGATAAAAATAGAAAACACTCTCCGCCAGCGTATCATAGAGCTTGAAGGAATTAAAGAATCTACTCTCAAGGGACAATCGGAGCAATCGTGGAGACAAACAAACACTGCTCGAACAATACACGTGCAAAAGAAGAAAATTTTACAGGAAGACACTGATGATCATGTACCAGTAAATAACAAAGATAACTCTGCTTCCGTGCTAGACCAAATAGCGAAAGCAGCCAATGGCCGGCGGCAGGCATTTGTACCATCTACAGCACAAGGCGAGCTAAAGGAGATTCACGTACAAGGATTAAAAACGTTATCAAGCATAAAAGCAAACAAGGACAGACCTCCAATTCGTCATCTTTCAATACCGTCTTTGAAAGACAATATACTCTCAACGATAACAGAGGAAGCGGATGTAGACAAATCGTCATCAGGCTGTGATAGAAAATCTCTCCCACGGAGTCTTATCAGTTATTCAAACCTCTACAATGATAATAGCCAGCAAAACTATGTTGCTCTTGGAATATGACGTAATATGCACAATGACATAATTATATTTTTATGATTAGTAGCGAAGATGTTATGTATATTTATCTTGAACACAAAGCTGACGCCCAATATCAATATCTTCCTCTTCCACCATAGCGCCCTCCACGAGATCCCCTTCCGTTGTCCCGTCCGCGTCCTTGGAACCCCCCTCCGAAATTACCACGACCTCTTCCGAAGTCACCTCTGCCTCTTCCGAAGTCACCTCTACCTCTTCCAAAGTCACCTCTACCTCTACCTCCATCCTTTCTGGGCTCTGCACAGTCTCTGCTCATATGCCCGATACCACCGCAGTTGTAACAGGCCCTATCGCCTCCAAAACCTCCTCTGCCTCCATGGCCACGTGCGTCAATTTCACTGTGGGGTCTCTTGGCAATTCGATTTCCGCCATCATATTGACCATGATTGTATCCATTCTGGGACCAAAGAAAGAGAGTGTGAGTTACATTCATGGCGAGAACACACTTTTTGTGAAGCACAGCAGAAGTCTGAAAGATTGCTAGTATTATGATAACACTATGATAACATTGTCTAGGCATTTAGCCACAAAAATGAGACCTGGTCGTTTGTTTCATGTCGTCTTCATTCATTTTGAATTTTAAAGTCATATCCACAAAATGTATTGTTCACTAACCAAAAGGTAGGTAAACGATGACAGTAAAGAAACTAGAATACTAGAATGGAAACTCACCTGCGGTTGAAAATCACCTCGGCCTGCAGGAGGACCGTTGTGAGCTTGATTGTAATTTTGGAACCTTCCTCTACCTCTTCCACCATGGTAGTTTTCTCTACCTCCTCTGTCGTATCCATTATTGTAATGTCCACGTCCACCATAATCCTGACCACCCTGGGATTGCTCATTTTGAACGTTACCACCCGCTGGGCCCATCTGATACCCAGCCACTGGCACACGATTTTTTAAAAGTTCTCGGCGAGTTGGAGTGGATGATTCATTATTCTTCCGCATTGACGGAGTAGGTGATCGCGCATCCTTGTGGCGATTGGCTGCGTTGGATGTGTGTGCTTTAGATGTTGAATTATCATTACTCTGTGTATCCTTTAATTTTTCAGTACCATTGTCAATTTTCATTTTAGAATCAACATCTGTTTTCTCTGCACCATCTGTGTTAGTATTCTTAGAATTATCACTGATATTGCTTTTCTTGGATGCTTGCTCCGCAGTTCCTGTAGCTGCTACCTCAGATTCATCCCGTTCTTGATTCTCTTCCTGCACCTCCTCTACTTCTTCTTCTACATCGAATACGTCTCCTCCGAATGGATCACCGAAGTCGTCTGATTGCCTTCTACCATTATTTGATTGTGCCATCCCCTTTCGAACAACGAGGCCCTTATCCGATCCGTCACCTTCGAAGTCATTTGATTCTCTCATCGCAACTAATTCCGCGGCTTGTTTTTCACGCTCCTGTTCTTCATCAGCCTCTTGTTGCTGAATAATTTCATCCATTTTTTCCATCACACCCTTGACAAATAAATCAGCTGCTTTCCTCAATCCTACATTAGGAAGCAGATCATCTGGAGATACGTCATCTTGTCCAGTAAGAGGACATCTAAATCCACTTTTAGCAAGACCATCCCTCATACATATTTCACACGTTGTTCTTCCCTCTATATCCCATGGAACAAGCATAGCATTTTTCACAACCTGTGCGCAGATGCCACACTGTAGATGCTCGGGTATTTCTGTCGCTGTGACCTTGATCGCATAATCTAAATCACGTCTTTTACTCCCTGCACCTGTGCCAGATTGACCTCCACCACGATTAACGAGGGCTTGAAATCCAATCATGTTCGGTTGCAACTTGATTCCGTCCCCGCCTTCGTCATCCTCAGTAGCTTGTGCCGGTGGAGGAATATTCAGAAAGGTTCTAGGAATACCAGTTGCACGTTTTTTCGCAGGCTGTGATTGCTGTGCAAGTAAACGCTCTTGTTCCCTAAGCTCGGGATCTGCATTCGGCCTCGGCTGGAAGGTGCTGTGCGATGGCGGCCGGAATGAGGAAGCGCTAGATTGCGGAGGAGCTCCGCTTCCTGCTGGTGTGAATTTATTAGGCTGAGAGGAGCGAGATAAGCTCGTATTTGGACGATACATTGATCCAGCCTGTTCGGTAACGGCAAGGAGCGCTGCAACCTCCTTTTCCGAAGAATCTTCGGCTTCTGGTTGGACAATACTATTTGTGTTAGTGTTAGCATTAGCCTTCGAATTCGTACTGACAAACTCTTCATCGTCATCTCTTGCGCTCTGGATCGTGTAGAATCCATTATCTGCCGCGGCGGAATTGCCGTAAGTCATGGTGACTCCGCTACTCATGCCGGCATCTGCTCTAGCGATCCTGGACAATAGCCCCTGACCTCTCGCTGCTGGAAGCCTCTGCACGATGATTCTGGTGCCTCTTGGTAAAAGCATATTTTCATCGGTATACTCTTCATCAGTCATTGCATTCTTAACGCTAATGTCGAATTCTATCTGCATCCCACCGCCTGTTGATCGGTCCAATTTGTTATCTTTTACAATTGCGCGTTTGACATCAAAGAGACGAGCAGAGGATCCGGGCATGGAGATCGTTTCGAACTTCGTGCTCGACTTGAATTTATACATTATAGTAGACATGGTTGACGTTGATTAATTTGAGCAGTTATGTTACTGATTGATTCGCTGGTTTAATCTGGGCGCATATAGATTTCGATGCAGTGGGTCTACCTTTCAAGGTACAATTGGCACTTAGCACCACTGTTGATATGATATATGTGATATTATTTTATGGTGGTTGTTGTGTTACCACCGTATGATGTATGGTAGTTGATTGATACGTGCGTCGGCGTGCATCCGAAAGCGAAAACAGAAAACAGGGCACTGAGATGAAATCCCATAACCTATTCATTGTCAAAACGAAATCTTTCGTTTCTCGAGGTTTCTCGATGATTCTTAGTATCTTTTCTTTCTTGTCATCTTCCAATGCTGCTCCTTGCTCCTCTATAATTTCAAATTACTAATTATCTGTAATCATGTTTGCACTACTGTTATATCCTTGATATATATTGCCTCTTAGATTGACGGTTTGAGTTCCATGTTCAGACAACTATAGGAATGCTAAAAAGGAACAGAGCATATGCAGTGAAAGGAGATCCTGTTAATGATTTTATGAAGGTTCATTCGTCGATGGATTCTTTTACATGTTCACAGCGTGCATACTTCAAAAGGAAAGTTTTAATCTTGTGTACATTCATGGCTCTGCATTTGTGATGTTATCAACAAGCCGCTGTATCTATGCTGATTCTTATGTAAAAGGGAAAGCAATCGCACGCTCAATCTTTCTGGTTACTACAAAAGGGGCCTAGTTTCTTTCTTGAAATGTATGAATGCCACTCCAGCAGCGACCTGAACAATAATAACATACATATACTGATAGAGACACCGTTTTCAAACAAGATCATTTATGTGTCTTTAATATTGAAAAATAGCTGTGATATGTATTATGCTTGGTCATCTAAAACCTTTTGTTCCTTGGACCATAGTGAGAGCCCTACACCTCCGCTCAACATAGTGGCCACCACCCCAAGAGAGACCTGAGTTGGTATTTCAAATCCAAAGAACTCACCAACAAGTTTGACTCCGACAAATCCCAAAACTACCGCTACGGCTGGTTCCAAGTATTCCAAATCAGATGCCGCCTTCGATAATATTGTGTACAGACTTCGAAGTCCCATGATGGCAAACATGTTGGAAGTGAAGACCACAAGTGGGTTCTAGTATTCAAGAATGTTGCGAGATTGAATGTGAGGAACAATGTGAACATTACAAACAACACCACACAATATCTGTGCTGGTCAATGCATTCAATGCCAGTACATTCAACATATACCATAACCACAAGAATAACAATCCATCATGTCAAACTCACCTCTGTTACTCCAAATACGGCAGGAATACTATCCACTGCAAAGACAACATCACTAATCTCCACCGCCACCAAACAAATGAACAGAGGAGTAGCCTTCTTCATCCCATCCACAATTGTAAAAAAACGATCCCCATCAAATTTCTCACTTGCGTCAAACAAATTCTTGCTCAACTGCACGATCTTATTCTCGCTCATATCTTCCTCTTCCTCACCATCATCGTCCTCCTTTCCCAAATTCACCAATACTGCAGCTGAGGAATAAATCAAAATAGCTGCGAACACCAACAGCACACCTTTAAACTCATGCAAGGCAACACTCCCCAGCCCAATCATGATAGCTCTCATGACGATTGCGCCATAAATCCCAAAGTTCAGTACCCGATCCTGATTCTCCAATGGCACCTTGAAATAATCAAAAAGTAGCACGAATACCAAGAGATTATCAATGGATAGACTCTGTTCCAGAAGATACCCCGCGAAGAATTCTTCAGACGTTTGAGGGCCAATGAAGAAATAGAGCGAGAGCCCAAAAACTATAGAGGCGAGCGTCCAGAGGGATGTTCGTTTGATTGCTTGTGCGTAGATTTGGTCAGATGGTGTATCTGGTTCTATAACAATTGTTGGTCCCATTCCTGGTTCTATTATTGATGTTTTATTTGATGACGATGCCGATGACGATGCATTAGGTGTGGATGTGGATGTTGACGAGTTGTTATCATCGGCTGACATGAGTCGCAGCGGTGTAATGTAGCTGCGTGTGGAAGCACCTCGACTACGTACAAGAGGTGTACACGTAGATGGTATTGAAGTTGTATGGGGTGGTCGTGGCAGTGAGAACGAACGAAAAGATGAAAGCGGTTGCGGGGATGATACAGAGAATGCACTTGCTGATTGTATCAGTGCCATTGCTGCCGCTGCAAGGAAGGCACATCCGGGCCTTGTGTACTTAATCTTGCTTCCATGTGTAAATGTGCATACAGATGTGGTTGTGGATGATGATTGTGATTGTTTCGTCTTCATTCTAGTGGATTTTAACTGAATGATCTAGATATTCATATGTATTGTTGTTGATTCAGTTAGTGTAGATTGTAGCAATTATAGAAATTGGGTGGTGCAATGTCACAGTTCACGATCCATTATGTAGGTGATGATTCGGTTCTTCCTTCAAGACACGACAGGAGGCAGCAAACTTACTCGGAGACAGACAACAGCGCTATCGTACCTACAACAACACGTAATACGTAGGTAATGTTGAGATCGGTACCTACGTATCTTTGACATGAATTTGGTTGGTGAAGCGGGATGACAAAGTGCCAAAAGGGCCAGAAAGTCTGTGTCAGTCATTAGTCCCAAACTGCAAGGTACTATCTGGACAACTTAAGCAGTGATTCGAAGCCTTGTTGTTGTTTCCAAAAACCAAAAAAGATCTACAGTAAAATGAAAATAGCTGAAGTTTACTACTTATACGTTGATCGTGTACATAGATTTCTCGTAGGTTACAAAAAATGAAAATGAACCCGGCTTATGAAATTGCAAAATTAATATTATTTATTCTGCCCATCAATGCGAGGATCAAGGGTGGTCGAGAGTCAAGAGTGAGGGGCAATCAACACATCATCGTCACATAAGATACATGAAATCACACAAGAAGACCACATCAACTAAGAAATCCATGCAGTAAAACCAGCTAACTCTTCTCTCTTTATATCTCTCTACTGGCACCAAAGAAATGGGAAATCATCCATCAAATGTCGACGCCATCGGTTCCCAAGGAGGAGATCCTAACAGATCATCATCTGGGAATCAAAGGAACGCGGCTGACATGAATCAACGTCAGCAACAGCAAGTAGCACACATGATGCAATCCCAAGGACAAGGACAAGGCCAATTCGGAGCAGGGTATGGACAGCCCCACCAACCCCGGTCAAAAATGCAACAGAATTCATCCGATGCATCAATGGGATCAATCTCACAAAAACAGTCAGCTTCGTCAGGCCCTAATGCTAACGCTGCAACTCCAGCTGTCCACCTTGCATCCGTTAATGATCCGGCCGTGCAAGCTAATATTGCACAGCTGTCCGCCGTTGATGATGATGTCGTACCCACAGTCTTCCGTTGGGAACACGGAGGCAGGGACGTATACATTACCGGAACCTTCAACAATTGGACGAAGCAAATACCCATGCATCGCTCCGGTAATGATTTCACATACATTCATAACCTCAAACGGGGAAAGCATGCTTTCAAATTTATTGTCGATGATGAATGGCGCTATGCACCGGATCAACCCACCGTAGCAGATATCGAAGGGAGAATCAACAATTTTATTGATGTCACGGATTTTAAAGCTTATACCGGAGACAAATCATTCGAAACTGAGAGGAATGCGGCATATTATGCCAACAATGGTAAGATTCAAAGTCACAATCATATGAATGACGCAAATATGGCCATGAGCGAAGATGAAATGCCCATGGCGTCTGATGCAGCAGCACAGCTCCTGGATCTGGATGGGGAGACGTTCACTCATAACATGCCAGATCTCGATGAGTATACCAAGGATCCACCGCCTCTTCCTCCGCACTTGAGGCATATTATATTGAATAAACCACCGCAGTTGCAGGATACGGCAGCGTTGCCAGTTCCGCAACATGTGGCTTTGAATCATTTGTATTGTACGGCCATTAGAGATAATATGATGGTGCTGGGAATTACACAAAGATATCAGACTAAGTTTGTTACAACCGTTTATTATTCGCCTGAGCTGAATAGGACGTGAATACCAATAGCAGTATCAGTTATCAGTGTCAGGGTAAGTGAGTAAGTGAGATAGATGAAGTGAATGGAGAGTGATTGCAACTGTAAAGTGTTGTGTTAACGGAAATGAAATGGACAGTATCGGTATTCGGCGACGCTACAATAATATACTAGTATCAAATAAAACTATACATACATGATGAAAATTGTGCTTCAGCTTATCTTTATCCAAAGAGTCCTTATCTTATACATATGGCTGATAATCAACCAACATCAACGAAGTCGTCCTGATCCTTGCAATTCTTGACGCATTCTTTCTCGCCGTTGGCATTTTGAGTTGGTATGCTTGGCTGGTACCTTCAATGTATCCTGATTTCCAACTTCCAACTTCCAACTTCAACTTCTATCGTTGGTAAATGTGGACAAATGCAGAGCAGGTAGGCATCAATTTTTCTCTTACACCATTACTCTGGACGTGTGTTCGTAATACATTCTTGGATGATGTCATTCAAAGGCTCGTTGATGTATGTCTTTATGAGCTATGCTACCTAGGTGGTGACGATGATGAACTCTTATCGGCGCAATATGCAGTTATGGGCGAGCACCGCTTGACATCACAAGTGATCAGGACAATTTATTTTTGGTCGGCACTAGAGTTGCATAATAATTGCTCTACTCTGCACACGTTCTCTACATAAGAGAGTACGTGATGAATGTATTCGCGATACCTGTCATTATCCTCTGTTGGCATGGAATACTTCTTCAGAGCATTGAAGATTGAGCGAACGAATTTCTGTGGTCGATATGGCATGAGCAGTCGCCCGCAAGCGGCAGCGCTTTGCTTCGTTCTCAGGAAGTAAAGGGCAGCGTCAAATTCGCGGCGACTACATGGGAGGTTCTTTGAATTGCGAGAGGATGTATCCACATCTGTCTCGCCAAAGTTGCGAAATATGTTGCGTGCTGCAGGATCTAGCTGCAGTCTCATCACAATAGACATCATGTCTTGCGCATGGATGTCAAATGCTGAAGAGACTATCCCTTTTATGTCTTGCGTAGTGTATTGCTCGCAGCCACCTTTATAAGAGGGGATTGGTGGTTCCTTGCCAATTTTGGTGTCAAAGATGGGAAGCAGAGCGGAATCCGAGGACACTTTTTGCATGTACACTTCAGACATGATTGAAGATATCAATCCTTGCCGATTTACAGTTGCCGTCTTAATTGTCATAACGTCTTTGTCTTTGTATCTTTGCGAGAGATCCTCTATTTCATCATCTTTGGTGTCTTCTGGGACGGCTTTGTGAGACGGAGCAGTTGTCGGGTCCATGTCCTCGTCGTCCGAAATATCAAAGACCAAGGTGGGTTTGTTGCTTGAAGCACTATCATTCTCATCTTTTATTTCAGCATTTTGAACAGATTGTTGAAAGGAAGATTGCAAAAATGTTCCAGCAAAACCACGCTCTTCACTCCGCTTCTTTTTTCCATTATTCTGATTATCGGGAGAATCAACTCCAGTAGCAATATGCATCAGCACATCAAAAAGAGCACTGTCATCGTCTATATCAGTTTTATCAAAACTCGTCCCTTTCTTGAAAATGTTATCTGCGTCACCAATGGAGACAAGAACAATATGAATAGTATCTTCGAAAGGAATGAGTAATGGAAATTTCTTTAGAACTTCTTCCATACGCAACTCATTCCAAGAGCCAAGGATTTCCATCATTGTTCCTTCTTGGGAGTCTGCGTTAAAGACAAATACTGCAAGTCGATGCGTCGCTATCTTCTTGTTGATGCTACGTTCGTAAATTCGGAGTCTGAATTGGGCAAGATTATCATGTTTTTTACAATTGAAGGCATAGACAGTATTGGAGGAGACGTTTCTCTTCCTAGACGACCTTCGGAGATTGGTGACGGTAGGGGTCTCGTTATCAGACTTGCCAGAAAGTTCTTTTTCGACCATAGCTTGTGCCGCTGCGTCATCCACGCCACCTGCAAATTCGTGAACCACAAAACTAAGATGATCGTTGTCAATCAAGTCAATCTCTTGATGGGCGATGAATTCTCCTTTACCGTTCTTTTCTATATTTTTTTGGCTCTTGGGCGGAAGCAGTGCGGAGAAATACTGATGATATTCTTCAACGCACGCTGTCTCATTACATGGCTCTTGCGTGAAGTGTAGCACTCCTTCAATCTGAGGAGTATTTTTGAAAAATGTATTGATATCTACATTTGGTTCACAATCTAGGGTCATTCCTAAAGTCACTTGTGGGTGGTAGCCTATGTATTGAAATGTGCTAGAGCCCGAGCTGTCGTCAGAGGCAACTATGTTTTCCAATTCTGTCATTGAAGATACATAATTTAGGTACGTCTCCTCGCTTACAAATGTCAATGGGATCTCTTCACTGTGCTCGATCGCAGTTGGAGAATTGGTGGATGTCTGAAGATGAATTTCACGGACGCATCTCGCAGATAGCAATGGTTTACCATGTTTGATGCACTGAAGTCTATGAGACTGTAGTACTTCTGTAGACAGAGAATTATTTAGAACTCCAGAAGCCGTAAAAAGTATGCTTCTTAGCTGATTTCTAGTGGTATCATGCTTTTGTTTCCTCGTGGCTACATCTATGGCTTTCTTCCAGTTCTCAATATCGGTGGCATGGACTAAGCGGTAATAACCGGATGCACCGTCAAATGATGGCTTCTTTTTAGCGGATTTGTTCATATCTGCGTTTGCCCAAGTCATTAATGCTGCAAGAAAGGATGAGTTGCATTCCTTGGCTTCTCGACAGGATAAACAACTCTGAGGTATTCCTCGTACAAACGTTACAGGTATGGCAATAGCTTTGGGGAAAAATGAACAAATGCCCTTCCATGTTTTGTCTGATACAAAGCGAACTGTCTGCTTATTATTGACCTTTTCGCAATGTCCGTGATCACCTGTGTTATAAAATGAGAATGAGCAAAATTGTGTACTTAAGATAATAGGGTAATGGTGGGGTGAACTCACACATAATCTTGCTATTGACTTTGGGGTCTAAACAATCTTTGTTAGTTGAAGAAACAACGATCTCAACCTCTTTTTCTTCTTGAACTAGAATGAAGTTTGAAGCATCAAAGTGGTCGATTCCTTTCATGGGGACATCTGTACTGGCTGTCGGGCGCCCATCAATTGATAATGCAGGTTTCAGAATCTTCAAGGCGACTTTCCGTAGACCCGTGATGAACGCTTTTGAAACGGCATATGTTCTCTCGTCTACTTCTATGGAAATTACATCATCACTTTTCGGATCAAGAATACTATGCAAATAATTGAGCTCTGAGTACCGATCAAACTTTGCTTTCAGGTCTACTTTATATGTACCAGCACATCGTTTGCAAAACAAATGAGAGGCATTCTGGATTACAAGGTCGCACACAGGCGCTCGGACAGACGCAGTATCGTTTAGCTCAGTGTTTATATTTTTGTTTTGTTTGGAAATAAGCTTATCTCGTTCCATTTGCAATAATTCTGAGTACTGATTAAATTGTTTTTTCGTAAGCAATTTACCTCGACATGCAACGCGGGGATGTAAACCAATCTTGTGCTCGCATAAAAGTGCTTTATGCCTTAGTATCGGCAGATCAATTTTCTCCAGAAGGTCGTCCATAGGATCGACCGCGGAGAAGAAGCGACGAAGAGTCGATCCTTCAACCCAAAATTCTGGCTTCTCGCGCTTCTCTTCGTCACTGAACATCATACTTGTGATCGCCAAACGCCTCTGATTGAGACGTTCGTTGGCATCTTGATTGTATTCTACCATTCTACGTGTAGACATACAATGTTATGAGAGTGGAAATTCAGATGTTGAGCATTCAATCCACTCCAGACTTACTCTTTTTGAAACGCAAACGAGCATTTTCTATCGTCTGACACCATTCTCACTATACCTTTAGCTGGAGAAGAACTCGTTTTATCAAAAAATGTCTGTACACTGTCTCGCAGATATGACTCTTCGACATAAAAGAGGTTGTATGCGTCGCTGGTGCCACCCTTTAATCTTGTGGTGCGATCAGGATCAGGATCATATGAACTGTTTGGCCCATGTTGAAGCAGAGATACTTTGTCATCATCGTATTCAAACCATGTACCAGTTATCCAGTCCATAACTTCTGCGACATAGTGACCTGTATATGCACTGGAACCCCTGTGATTCTGTACAGCGTACAACAGATACTTCACAATTTTGTCACCACTTTTTGTTTCCAGTGACGTTGGCAATAAAATCTTGTTCATTAGCTTGTGTTTCCGAAATGTCTTCAGATCAAATATGTATCTTGCCAATTGGATGTTCAATACAGGCGGTGCAGAGTCCAGGGATACGGCACGCTCAGCATCACAGACATCCTGGCAGTTCTCGCATCTATATTTATTGTCTCCTTCCATCTTCTCCGGCTTGAAATATTCATCGAGAAGGCGCTCCACTGTCAATTCTTTGGAAGATTTCTTTTCGACAACAATGGGTAAATTGAGATCCATAAAGTCTTCCCGCCGCCTTGAGGTATTGTTGCATCGCAAACATGTTGTTTTATATGTAAAGGCTCCACGAAAAGTATTCGGGAGCAGATGTCGCAAATCAGCGCACTCCAGTTGGGTTGCTGATATTTGTTGAAACGATTCATGCATCCGATCAAAGAGCAATCGCGCGAATTCATTAGGGTCTTGCATTTCATTGTTCTCTAGAAGCATGGATGACGAGAATTCGTCAGTGCATGCAATATTCTGTGGTCCATGGATCATTCGAGCCAACACAGCCTGCAGCCTTGATATCACTAGTGTCATCTGGTTGGTATCATTTTGTGCTGCATTCCAACTGAAAACACCGTCTACAAATGGCAAATTGGCTGCAAGACATTGTAGCTGACTGTTGAGGTAGCAGGTTGCTCCAAGATTGCGAAGACCAACTGGTCTACAGTAACCAAACTTATTCTCTTTCAGTTGCCGTCCATTCCCGTTATATAGCAAGTCCCTGTGCCACTTTTGGGCAGCAGAGACCATCTCGTCGATGTTACCAAATTCTACTTCTGAAAGGATGATTGATTTCAAATAGTGAACTATTTTGTCCGTGTCGATCTGGATCATCTTTCGCAACTGAAGATCTTTACAGATCGCTGCCGTATTTGACATTGATCCGTCGGAGAGATCTACAGAATTGCTGTCTTGCTTCTCCGCGAGTTTTTCAGCAGAGCTTGTTGGTTCGACAATTTCAACATCTCCACCTTTAGCAACTGATGTTGACGCCTCCAAGTTCTCAATGAGGACATCCGATAGATCTTCATCTGCCTTGCACTTAATATTCTGATTTATCAGTCCTGATACAGCGCCATTGCTTAAAAAATCATCAACCACTCCACCAAGAGAAGCAAGACAGAATGGATTATAGTCGCAAGAACAAACAAAGCTGGCGCTGGGGTTCCTTTTCACTAATACTCTTTTTTCAGATTCCTTGACCATAATTGCTTCTCCTGAGTTGTCATTCCTTGCAGTGTCTGGAATGGCATCGCCCTGTTTCCCATTTTTCGGGTTTGCCCTGGCCTTTGATTTTAGTCCGTAACTACTTCTTCTTCTATTCTTTGCTTTCCTGGATCTTTCAGCAATGGCGTTTTGCTTCACTTCCTCGTCCTGAACCCAACGGTTTACACAGGGACAACAGCTCACTGCTTCGTTGTCGCCACCATCTTTTGATATTGACAGTCTCTTCAAGGCATGCGAGCATTTAGAAAAATAACCATTGTCATCTGCATCAAAAATTCCTCGATACGGATCCACTTCCATCTCATATTTAGCCATATCGATGAGATTATGAACCGCCGACTCTACTTGATCTTGCAATTCCACGTCTCTTTTTCGCTTCAAGGTCTTTGAGTTGGAGATATTCGGTGAAGATGTACCAGAGTTTCTAGACCGCGATGGTTTGGTCAAGACAGATGCTGTATCACCACCGAGCTCTGATATTGATGGCTCATCCAGCATTTCCAGCACCGATTGTTGCGAGCTCATGACGTTTGCTCTTGTTTGATTTTTCATTTTCATCCCTTCTCGTTATTAAAAAAACCTTTTGACTTGTCTAAAATGGTCCGGGGATTTCCTTTGATGGAATTCCTTATCTATGGTTAGAAGTAAGGAGGTGGGCTCTATGTTGCGCTAATCTCTCTTACTCTTTGTCTCGCTCTTATGATAACTTCGATGGGAAACTCTTGGATGTTTTGGATTGTGGTTGCCCCTCTTTATCATTCATCGTTCATCGTTCATCATCGATCATCGAATCATCATCATCACCATTCACCATCACCACTGCTTGTCGCTTGATTTGAGTTGAGAGGAGGGATCTGAAAAATTTGAAAGTGCGCGAATTTGAAATTATTGAAGATCCGCTTTCCTCGAAACATACTTTTCCCGTATCTTTTGAGCAACAGGTTCAGAAACTTGTAATTGACAGGGGTCACCAGCCATCACGCTCAAAAGTGTCGCCGACACGCGCAACCGGTTGTTTCGACGTTTTAATCGATACCAATGCTTCCTTCTTTACCAAACACCAAACATGCGGTGACGTTGCTTCTGTAGCCACGGGCATGAGTGCGCAGTTGATAAGACGATGATACCCCACAAAGAGAATTCCTGTTCTTACCAAAGAGGCATGATACCTACCTACCATCATAACTACGAACAATTAGGCAGGTGCTGGACATAATCTCATAGGTAGCAGCAGTGACTCGTACTATTAACAGTACCATGACAACATCCACCAGTAGAATGCGTTATGTATTACTCTCCATCACCTTGATCGCCTTGATGACGCCCTTGGTGGTATCCTTCTCAAGCATAGGCATAAAATCATTACAGCTTGCTCCATACCATGCTGCCTTCTTTGGCCCTGCTGCGTCACAATTTAGGAGTAACACCATTCGAAAAAGGTGTCCTACACCGCTCCATGTTGTGAAAGATGCATCCCTATCAACTCTAATCACGACCATCAATGCGCGACGACCTCAAGTGCACTGGACCGTTCCTGGCATGAATCTTGCATATCAAAATGCAACAACCGGTGAATGGAGCGACGTTAACGGACCACGAGATGGACCTCCAAGAAACTACTGGCGACAAAGTAGTGATGAGAAGATCTATAAAAGAGATATAGATTTGATCGATGCGGCACTCCTTGCCAATTTGAATAACTTTGACAGCATCGCGCTAGATGAAATGGTAAAAGCAGCAGAAAAGAGAGGAGGAGCGCGGTTTCCGTGGATATCACGTAAGTTACTTGGCACTTGGGCACCTATCCTACACGCTGGTGAAAAGGTGGTTTGCGAATCATATAACACTGGTACTGATGATGATGATGATGATGCTACTGGTGAAAGTGCAGAACAAATAATTGAATGTTCCACAGTGATCGAAATTCAGCGCTCCGCAGGTCCAAAATATGCACCCAAGAACTATTACGGAACGTTTTATGCGAATCTTGAAGAAGATGAAGAAATTCGTGTTCTGTCGAGTGATTTGACCATTGATGACACGATTCGCGTGTCCAAGGCCAACACTACAATTGTGATGTTGGAAGATTCGGAGAGTGTAGGAAACCTTGCAGCACCTGTTTATCTCGGAAGAATCACCTATCTGAGCGACTATATCCTCATCCAGCGCCGATCAGATGGCAGCGTTGATCTATGGCTTCGTATGGATGAGTCTTATTTGGGAAATCTTGATGCAGATGCAGACACTGCATGAGATGAGACAGTAATCGCGAGGAAGACATAGAAGTTGATTTGTATTGCATTTACTTTTGTTCGGTAATGGAGTTCTCTGTTCATAATATAATGTTCCATCACGGTACGAATATCCACACCACAAAATTTTATATAGGATTGAGAATAAAAATTAAAGCTCGAGTCCACATCCAATTGTTGATAGAATCTTTTACATCCCAAGTTGTCATTTGGATTAGTTGATACAGACGCTGATGTACAATACCTCATTAGAAGGTAGTTTTAAAATTAAATACCTCATATTTTCAATGTGCACTGTATTATTGTATTGTGATACTTGCTTTCCGGAGCTCAATTGCAGAGCGAGGTGATGCCATTGCTCTTGTTGTCCACTGGGTATGACTCTTTGAAAATAGACAAAAGTGCGAGTAGAAGACATTGCCATTGTACGACAAGATAATTCTGTAACTTCAAATGGGATTTGTTAGTTTAATCTGACAGCCCTTCAAAGGAATGTGAGATCATTATTGTTATCTACGCGGAGCACACTTCCTTCAGGCAAACTGTGCACAAGTTCCGACAACGCAACCTTCACATGAATATCAATTTCACTTGCTTGAAAACTTGCCCTGTCGCAAGTCTCGTCTATTTGCAAGCCGTTGCGCTTTCCTTCAAGAGTGACGACGGTCTTATAGTCAGGATGGTCAACAAAAGGATAGCTGCCAAAACTGACATGGGGGTGATTCTGTACAACATTGTTCAACATGGGAACTATACTATCTTCGTCAATTGAAAGGACTACCTTGAAAGCCACTATACGCTCAAGTTCAGATGAGAGGTATGCAGCAACATGTAACACCTTTTTCTCAAAAAATTGAGGAACACCCGGTAGGATGAAAATGTTTCCACACTGTAAAACTGGCCAATCGCCTTCGACACCAGAGAGATATTTTAACTTGGAACACCCTGGAAGGGTGGCCATTTTAATCTGAGCTTCAGTTAGCTCGGCGGTTTGATCTCCTCCATTCATCTTTTCTTTTAGCATCTGCGCCATTTCGTGATTAAGGACCATTTCACTTCCCAACGCGATTGCGACACTCTTCATGGTTACATCATCATGAGTAGGGCCAACTCCACCAGATGTAATAATAACATCAACTTGTTCATTCATCTTCTTTATTTCAGCTACAATCTCTTCCTGATCATCTGACACAACGACAACTCTTGACAATGGCACATTGTTTGCCTTCAATGCGACAGCAGCAGCATGGGTATTTGTATCTGGAGTCATCCCCTTGAGAATTTCATCTCCAATAATCAATATCCCGACTGTGCGCTGAGAAATGGTTGAATTGCTACCAAAGGAGGAAACATCTGAATCATCCGAATCTCCATTCTTCTCCACAGACTTTGCCGGCATTTCTTGAAGAATAGGAGGAGCAACATTGTTTGGCAAAGAAGCCACAGTAGAACACTTAGAAATAGCGTCCGCTTCCCTCTGTGCAACTTTCTCTTGCTTCGATTGACCTTTAGAACTCTTGGATTTATCATCCTTCTTCTTCTTTTCTTTCTTCGCCCTCCCCGCTCTCTCTTGTTTCCAATCCTTGAGCATGTAAGCTGGCCAGAACTCTGATGCATTTCCTTCCACGTGCACTTTTTTAAGTGCTGGGCAGGGTAAGGTATCTTTCACAGTTCCTAAACTGGTATATCCTTCATCATACAACGAACAATATGGCAACTTGTACAACCTTAAGAAATGCCAAATATGTCCATACGTCCATTTAAGGATGGGATTCACGCGCATGAATGGTGGCATATAGCTTGACGAAGGAGCAAACGCCCCCTGTTTCCCCGCATTCGGATCAGACTCCCTTGTCCCCAAGACAAACGCCATTGGATGCGGCTGTTGAAGCGGCGTTGCTATTGACATGGTACTTGATGATTCTGGCAACGACTGGAGGTAATTCTGTTCCACAAGCATCTTGAGTCCTCCCACGAATCCGACATTCTCCTCGAACGCGATCATATCCAAGTCATATTCATCTACTGCGACCTTAACAAAATCATATATTTGCGGGAATTCCAATTTATTATTGAAATAAGTCACCCTGGGCCTTGTTGGCCGAATGGTTGTCATCTGACTACCATTTCCATCCAAATTCTTATCTTCATCTTCTATACCTTGGGATAATATTAAATTACGAAAATGATTGGCATGAGCTGCCCGAATCAATTCTAGAATAACGACTGCATCTTTACCCCCGTTGAAACTTCCAATGACACTCTCGGGCCCGTAGAGCCTGTAAGCCTGATCGAGGGTATGCAGTGCATCTTGCACAAATGGTTGGATGAATGTATCCTGGCAGGATATCATCGCATCATATTGATCCAGAGCTGAATTGTACGCGGCAGTGGACCATGGTGCGTTTTCAATTGTGTGCTTATCGTTGTCTTGAGCGATGTGCACAAAGTGTGAAACATTATCAGATGCTACTGATAAATTGTTATCATTTTCTTTTTCGTGCTCATCTGTTTTATTTGTTTGTTCTTTCTCAGCTGATAGCGTTCTCCAGTTTGGGAATAGGCTGTTTTTTGTATTGGAAACTTTGACAGTGGATCTTAGTGACGTTGGAGATTGCATCTTGCTTCCTTTTATAGTGGCCGTCGATAATTTATTAATATACGTTGATGCTGGTACCTGAATCGTGAAGGACGATACGATTGTAATGGAAGGAAGGAAATGTAGGAAGTGAAGGATTATCAGTGATACAATTTGTGACGTTGTAGTGCTCGATATCATATTTTGGGACTTCGTTGTTTCAACTTGGTCAATTAATAAGATTAGCTTGTTCACTCTGCGTGCGTGGTGCGTGTCCCCGTCACTAATACTTAAAGGGTTGGTTCCTTCTTACTTTTTGTTCGCAAGAGGATGTAATGATGATGTTGATTGTTGACTCCTCGTTACTTCGGTACCATAGGCGGTTCAATTCGCAGAAATCAGACAACACATAAATACTGAATCTTCCCATCACATCACACATCAATGGCCTTGAGACTTCCACTTGGCATCACATTTTTCTTTTTCCCCCAGTTTCCCCTCCTCCTCGGCACTTTTTGTGTCATTCGCCATTCGCCTTTCACTTTTCAGGGACCCTATTCCCTAATTAATCTACTAC
>Ga0306864_1000091_pt1 | contig 41012 bp, 30 predicted proteins | sample AntRauTorckE5430_FD_190448 | JGI IMG/M metagenome (GOLD analysis project Ga0306864, IMG submission 190448) | Saline lake microbial communities from Rauer Islands, Antarctica - Metagenome Torckler E5 #430 (v2) (version 2) | ecosystem: Environmental > Aquatic > Non-marine Saline and Alkaline >...
TCAACCAACTTCGTCAAGAAAAATCTGCAAAGGTGGGCGTCAAAGCCAAGCGCAAAAAAGCTGGTTGGGACAATCAGTACCTACTCAAGGTTTTACTCGCTTCACAGTAGACCTTGCGATTGCCCTGTTTACGCCCAGGGCAACCAATTCTGAGTCCTTACCTTCGTTCTATAAATCTGAAGTCCATGGATCCTAAGTTTATCGCTCTATTGGTTCTATCGATGGCTTTTATCATCCTGCCATTACTATTCGTCCTTATCCAGAGTATTTATAAAAGTAAGGTAAGAAAAAGCACGCAGGGCACCATCAGCGACCCCGACCTACTACGGTTCATCCACAACGAACCAGACCGGATGGCCTCTCCCCACATTCTAAGCGCGAAGACCAGCCTTTCCCTCAACGAAGCCCGTAGCCGCTTCGGTGAACTGATGATGTACGGTATCCTAAACCGCAACATTGGTGGAAACCGTTACTACTTTAGCCTTAAAAATCCCCTGCCTGAAGACAAGAACCTCACACTTTCCCCTGACCCTTTCCTCACGGTGGAAGACCTATTTGTCATCTTCGAAGCCTACAGCGGCCGGGTTTCTGCCCAAGACCTGATTATGGCAACGGGCCTGCCCCTCAGCATCCTGAAGCGGGAGATGAGACACTTTGAGAAAGAAGGCATTACGCGAAGCATGCGCGGATATGCCCCCAACGGATTGGTGATGCAACGCTTTTTCATCCTGGAAGAACCCTACCGCAGCAATCCGGAGCGTTTCCGGGCGAAGGCAGACCAGCTAGATCTGGAGCTAAAAAAGATACTGGTGGACGAGAAGTACCTCGTTTAGAGATCAGTACCGGGTAAAACCCATTCATCTAAAACCCCACGTTGCACCTGCGTACCCGCCCTCGTATCTTTCCGTCATGGATAAGGATACATTAACAACTGTTGTAATAATTTCGACTTTGGTGATGAGCACACTGCTGATAGCCTTCGTAGTCTGGATGTACTACCGCCAGCAAAATTCCAATAGTCAGACCCAACGCCATATCTCGGACAAAGACTTGCTGCTAATGCTCCACAATGAGCCAGACCAGTTGCTTTCACCCCACCAACTCGCTGAAAAAACAGAGCTCTCGCTCACGGAGGCCCGCGCCCGCCTCGATGCACTGTTCAGCTATGGCATTCTACAGCGCAGCTATAACAGTAAGGCCCGTCACTTCTTTGGCACCCGCGACCCCATCGAAGAAATTCCCGAACTCAACCTCTCCAACGATCCTTTCCTAACGGTTGAAGACTTGCTCCAAATTTTCGCGGTCTATGATTACAGGGTCACCGCACAGCAAATGATTCTGGCTACCGGTCTGCCCCTTGCCGTCTTGAAACGGGAGTTGAAATACTTTGAAGACCAGAAGATTATCCAAAAGCTACAACGATCCGACGTAAACGGTATGGTGATGAAGCGCCTTTACGTCCTCCAGGACCCCTACCGCTCTGACCCCGATCGCTTCCGCACTCAGGCGGGTAAACTTGACCTAGAAATACGGGATATTTTACTGAATGACAATCTAATTGTCTAGAATATAGCTTGTTAGTTTCTCGGTCGGTACAGCTGAAAAATAGCCTCAATCTCCCCATCATCCCGTAGGTCTGGAAAGAAGTCGATCAGCATTTGGTGCCCATGGTAGTATTCGCTGAGGGCGGTATTGAGCAGCGTCAAGGCTTGAGCACGGCGATTGGCCATCAGGTGGATGGCGACGGCGCCGTAGACCAGGCTGGCGTCTTCGTAGCGTTCAAGAGCATCATTGATGAAGGTCAGGGCCCTAACCTCATCGCCCTGTTCTACCATCAAGACGGCGTAGGCAATGGTGGCGTCGCTGTAGCGATCGTCCATGGCCAAGGCTTTTTGGAAGGCTAATTCTGCTTCTTCGTTTTCGTTGGTTGCTGCGTGGCATAGACCGAGGCCAAGCCAGCAGTCTGGGGTATGTCCTACACGCTCTACGGCGCGGCCATAGTTGTAGGCCGCGATGCCCCACTTTTCCTGCGCAGCAAAACATTCGCCAAGGTGCTGGAAGATGTCGTACATGTCGCCGTTGAGCTCAATGGCGCGGAAGTAAGCCTTTTTAGCTTTTTCCAAGTGGTTGAGCATCTGGTAGGAGCGGCCTACGCGCATGAAGGTTTCGTAGCTGTCTTCGGAATTGTCGGATTCGAAATAGGCGGTGTAAGACTTCAGGGCGAGGTCGTAGCGATCGAGGTCGAAGAGTTTATCGGCGTATTCGAGGTCGTAGATGGGATGGTCGCTCTTCAGGGATCGTGCGTTGGCGAAAGCGTCGAGGGCGACCAGGTCGTTGCCGTCATCGTCGTGCCACAGTCCGGAGTAGTACCAAATAAGGTCGTTGAAAGGGTCTTTGGCGAGGAGCTGGTTGAAGAGCTTCAGGAGGCGTTTACGGTAGGCGATGAATTCGCTGGCGTTGATAAGTTCTTCCAACGCGGGTTCCTGCATCGGGTCTAGCTTGACGGCTTCGCAGAGAGAAAGGAAGCTTTCTTCAAAGCGAAACTCCTGCATCAGTAGCAGGCCGTCAAAAAAAGCGAGGAGGCTAAATTTTTCGTCTCCGCGAACGGAGTTACGGAGTTGCTCCAGCACCTCCCGGGCGGGATCGCGGTGGCCAAAGTGAACGAGCACTTCGAGGCGGAGTAACAGAGATTCTTCGTCATTTGGGGCGTAGATGCTTAGCTTTTCAAGGGCGGCAAAGGCATCGTCTTCCTCCAGGTTAATTTTGTGAATGAGGGCCTTCCATTTGTAAAACTCCGGAGAGAAACGGTGCTGGGCAATGGCCAGGTCGGCGACTTCCAGCGTCCGGTCATAGTCCTGCTGTTCGTAATAGTAGGAAAGTAGCTCATCGAATTCCTCTTCGGACAGGAAGAGGCTGTCGTTGTCGGTTTCGTCGTTTTCGTAGCGTGCCAGTAAGGCCTTTAGCTTTTCGTTTTTCTTGTTCATATAGAAGTCGGCGGTTCCATGGCTTATTGGCCCGAGCCCGTTGCTTAAACATACGATTTGTTGAGGAAAAAAGTTGCGGGCTTGGGGAAACTTTATGTTTGTGTAGTGTTTTTTTTGGCGCGGGCGCAGGATGCAGGGGAAGGGGTGAAGGAGCTGGGTTAGACTCGGGCTTACGTCATCCTCCGGAGCTATATCCGACCTCGGACTACACCATAATTCCCGGAGCAGGGTCAGACCTCAGGCTGCGCGTCCGGGGTGGTCTTTAAGGTAATCGCTCGGGGTAGCTTTCGGAGTAGGTGTTACAATGCTACCGCAAGAATCACCCCAATAAAACCGTTACTAACAAAAGCCTTCACCTTGGTTCATACCCTGCTCCTCCCATTCTTTCTCTGCACCTGCGGCCCCGCCACCTCCAACACCCCAGAACCTGTAGCCACACAGAAAGCGGAAGCCACTACCCCACCCTGGCTGAATCAAGACGGGAAAACGATCTCGACCCGCTTCGTACCACCCGAAGGTTTCGTAAGAGAGAAATACGCTGCCGATGAATTCGGCTCCTACCTACAAGGCCAGTCACTGAAGCCGCACGGCACCGAAGTACGCCTTTACAACGGAGAACTAAAACCCAACCAAAGCGCCCACGCCGCCGTACTCAACGTAAGCGTAGGCAAGCGCGACCTCCAGCAATGCGCCGACGCAGTCATGCGTCTACGCGCTGATTACCTATTCGGCCAAAAACGCTTCTCCGACATCCACTTCAACTTCGTCAGCGGCTTCAAGGCAGAGTACGCCCGCTGGCGGGAAGGCGAACGGATCAGCGTGAAGGGCAATAACGTACGCTGGACACCCGGCAACGGCCCTACTCCGGACGAGGCCGCCTACGGTAAATACCTGACGATGGTCTTTTCCTACGCCGGCACCGCCTCGCTCATCCACGAATTAAAACCGAAGGAAAACCAGAACATCGAAGCCAGCGATGTGCTCATCAAAGGCAGCAGCCCTGGCCACGCGGTGATCGTGGTGGATAAAGCCACCAATCCCGCTACCGGCGAAATCATGGTGCTGCTGGCCCAGAGCTATATGCCCGCGCAGGATATTCACGTGTTGGTGAATCCGGAATATTCCGATGGCAACCCTTGGTATTCGGTTCGTGACTTTGGAGAGATTATTTATACTGCTGAGTATGTTTTTTATGCTGGGGCTTTGCGCACCTGGTGATTGGGTTGAGCGCCTCTGGCGCGATCAATCGCGCCAGAGGCGCTCAACCCAATCCAACAACATTGCTACAAATTGTATAAAAACAACTATCTTGCCATCAAAAGCAGTAAGCCGGCCTTCCCTGGGCGAAAGACAAAACTATCTAACGAACTAAAAGACTAACGAACCAACCTTGACCTTCACCCCTGAACAAGACCGCATCTTCAACTTCGTCCGCGATGGAGAAGGGCACGGCATCATCGACGCGGTGGCGGGGGCGGGGAAGACGACGACCATCATGGAGTGCGCGCGCTTTGCGGAGGATCCATCGAAGGTGCTGTTCTGCGCCTTCAACAACAGCATCGCGAAGGAGATCGGGCGCAAGTTCCGGGAGCGGGGTATGCAGGAAGTAACCGTTCAGACGATCCACAGCCTGGGCCTGCGCATCCTGCGGGAGAACACCGATCAGCACCACCGACTGGAGATGCGGGAACATAAATACGCGACGATCTTCCGTGGGGAGGAGATGCAGACGAAGCTCTCGCCACACATCCAGACCCTCTGCGAGCTGAACAACCTGAACCCGAAGGCGGCGAACAGCGGTGATGGACGGCAGAGCTTTGCGATCAAGAATTTGAAGTTTCGAATCCAGCGGCGCTTGCTGGACATCAACCAGAAGCACCGGGCCACGCTGAACGGTCCTTCGTTTGAAGACTTCGTCAGTTTGGTGGAGCACTTTGGCGTCTTCACCCCGAATGAAGAGAAGAGCAAGACCTTCCACGAGGAGCTTGAAATCTACTATGCCGCTCATCGGCTGCTGCTCACGGCGGGGACGGAGCTTGCCGCCCGCAGTTACATCATCGACTTTACGGACATGATCTACCTTCCGTTCATCTGGAAGTTGAACGCTACCTCTAAATTCGACTGGATCTTCATTGATGAGTGCCAGGATTTGAGCAAAGCACAGTTCGCCGTAGCGGCAAAGTATGGTAAGACGGGGAGCCGAATACTGGCCGTGGGCGATCCCCGGCAGTCGATCTACGGTTTTACCGGTGCTGATGTGGAATCCTTCAGCCGGGTAGCGCGGATGACCCGTGCCACGGAGTTGCCGCTGACTACCTGTTTCCGCTGTCCGGCGGCGGTGATCGCATTGGCGCAGGAGATCCGGGAAGACATTGTTGGAGCGAAGAAAGAATTTGGTACGGTCGATAATATTACCGTTGACGAAGTGGTGGAGCTGGCGCGACCGGGAGACCTCGTAATTAGCCGCCTGCGCGCGCCATTGCTGGTCCTCATTTTCGACTTCATAGATAATGACGTTAAGGTGCAGGTTGCGGAGGACGAAGCCAAGGAGTTCATTAATGAACTAAAAGTGCTGTTCAAACAGGACGAGCTCCAGGCCTCCATCAAGCGCCGTTACCGGGGTTTCGAGGCGCTGAAAGACATCGTACTGCAGCGCAACCGCTGGGTGATCCGCCAGAACGGGGCCAAAATCCCGAAGGCAACGGAGCGGGAGATTTTCCTGGAGACCGAGAATGAATACCTCGAAAAACGGCTGGAGTTCCTGCATAAAAAATGGGAGCTTTGGCAGCGGAAGTGCACGACGGTTAGCAAGATATTAGAGAAGGTCAAGGCGTACGTTTCCGCGAAGAAGGGCGCTATAAAGCTGTCCACCATCCACCGCGCCAAGGGCCTGGAAGAGAACCGTGTTTTCATCATCGACTACGATAAATTGCCGATGGGCCGCCCTCAGCAGAAGGACTGGGAGAAGGAGCAGGAGATTAACCTTAAGTATGTCGCGATTACTCGGGCTAAGGAGGCGTTATTTTTGGTGGAGAGTGAGGATATTACTGAGATGGAGGAGGATAGTAGTTTGTTTGACTCTTTGCCTTTTGGGAATGGGCTATTGCCTGGTTGAGCGTAGCGAGTTGCTTGTCATCAGAGTATTTGGCAACGTTAAACGAGCAACAGTCAAAGCACAAATTTACGATCATATATCTCAGGGTACGGTCCTCAACACTGAGAAATATACTGTCCACAGCAAGATTGAGCGATGGGGGTACACGCATAAAACAGTGTGTCACTCTGGTGGTGATTATACTCGTGACGATGATGGAGGCGGCATCAACGGAGTTCATATTAACACCCAGAAAGAAATCTGGTCTGTTTTACGTTTATAGATACGTCCTCATTGTGAAGTCGCTATGAAGAACTTACCAATCTATCACGCGTTCTTCGCATTTGTCTTCAACACTCGAAAACGCGGCAAAGCGCTCATTTCAGAGTTAATGAAGGCCATTTTACTACAAAATCAGCGAAAAGTCGCGGCTTTAGACCAATCACCCGGATTCGACCTGTGAGCAAATATTATAAAAAAAGAGAAGTACGATCAGAAGCCGTACAAACTTCAAACACTTCATATTCCCTATAATTGACGGCTTTCGGAAAGCGCGTGTCCTCCATTGTAGAGCATCAAGCTGATCAAATACTGAAGGTAGAGGTTAAGAGCCTGTAGCGATCAGCTACCCTTTGTCAATGCCCTGACAACAGACTAACGTACTAAAAGTCTAACAGTCTATCTTTGCCTTCCCCAACAAAACCAACCATGAAGTCCCTACTAAAACTAATAGCCGCCCTAGCCCTCATCCTGAGCGTAGCCGCCTGCGGCAACGACAAGGCCCCAGCCCGCAACACCAACGGCATCAAAGCAGGCCCCGGGGCCATCAACCAATCAACGGGCAACACCGTAAAACTGATGACCTGGCGCTACCTGACGCAGGACAAAGAGATTATCCGCGACTTCGAGACAAAGTACAGCGTAAAGGTAGACGTAAAGGTGCGGTCGATGGCCGACATCATCGCCGACGCGGTGGCCGGAACCAAGCTAGATGCCGACGTGCTGATCGTACCCACCCTCGAGGACGCAGCACGGCTGCAGGGCTTCGGCGCATTGCAACCCTTCTTCGTCGATGCCTTCACCAATGGTGACGTGGGCGACCGCTACCTCGACAACGAAGGCTACTGGGCCGGGCTGACGCGGTGGACGATGGTATCCGTTTACAACCCCAACGCCGTGACCACCGAGGAAGCCGGCAGCTACAAAGGCATCATTCAGGCAACAACCCGCAACATCCGCATCGGCGTCGCGCATCCGGATAGCTCCGGACTTGCAGGCGTGGTAGCCGGTCTTTACACCAACCTGAACCCAGGCGCTGCACAATTGTGGGCAAAGACTATTTACGAACGCTCCACCGGCGGCCCACAGGGATCTGATTACGAGCAGATGGAGCGCCTACTCGCCGGAGAGATCGACCTGGCCTTCGTCAGCTTGGGCTCCGCCGTACGCTGGTTCCTGAACGGCAACCCGCAGCACTTCGCCGCAGCAGAGGCATGGCGCGTCCGCTTTCCTCATACCGAAGCGACGGACATCAACTTCTTCAATATGACCTGCATCACCATGCCGGCCAACAGCGCCAACCGCCAGCTTGGCACCCGGCTCATCAACCACTTCTACGATGAACCGATGCAGGAAATCCTGACGAACGGCTGGTTTGAGTTTCCCTGCGAGTCTTTCGCTGAGGCTAACGCCTACCTCTACGGTTTCCCGGATAACATCGGCACTCAGGTTTCAGGAGAGGATATTGATAAGAACCTGGGCAATGCGTGGGCTATTATTAATGAGGTTGCCTCCGGGCAGTAGTCTACGGACGAGGGGCTGTATCCCAAGAAAGCCCCTCTCCCGCAACTTTCTTTGCACCCGCGTCCGCGCCTAAAAAACCTTACCATCCGGTTAAAGCTGGACACTAATAGCCCACATCAAGCTCGTTTAAGCCTTATTAAAAAGACCAACCACTCCAACATGCGTAACCTACTCCTCTTAGCCATTCTCCTTACCACCGTAAGCCTAGCCGCCCAGCCCGACCGCTGGCAGCAACGCGCCGAATACGCGATGGAAATCGACATGGACGTCAAGAAAAACCAGTACACCGGCAAGCAGACACTGACGTATTACAACAACTCCCCCGATACGCTGCACCGCGTATTCTACCACCTCTATTTCAACGCCTTCCAACCCGGAAGCATGATGGACGTGCGTAACCTGAACCTGCCCGATGCCGACCGCCGCGTAGGTGACCGTATCAGTCAGCTGAAGGACGACGAGATCGGCTACATCAAGCCCGAAGCGCTACTGCGCGATGGCACACCCCAAGCCTACACCGTAGAAGGAACGGTGATGGAAGTGGTACTGACCAACCCAATAATGCCCGGCACCTCCACCACCTTCAAGCTGGAATGGGACGCCCAGGTGCCCCTACAGATCCGCCGCAATGGCCGCGACAACGCTGAAGGTATCGAGTACAGCATGGCCCAGTGGTACCCTAAAATGGCCGAATACGACTACCAGGGCTGGCACGCCGACCCCTACGTCGGCCGTGAGTTTTACCACATCTGGAGTGACTTCGACGTGAAGATCACCATCGACCGCAACTACGTCATCGGCGGCACCGGCTACCTCCAGAACCCGGAAGAAATCGGCTACGGCTACGGGCCTGAACCAGAGAAGCGCGCGAAGAAAATAACCTACCACTTCAAGGCGCCTAAAGTAGGCGACTTCATGTGGGCGGCCGACCCCAACTACCGCCACACCAGCCTAAAACGAGCCGACGGCATGACGATGAACTTCTTCTACCAAGAAGGTGAAAAAACCAGCACCAACTGGAAAAACCTGCCCAAGGTGTTGGACGAAGCCTTCAACTTCATCAACGCCCACTACGGCCAATACCCTTACGAGCAGTACAGCTTCATTCAGGGCGGCGACGGAGGTATGGAATACCCGATGAGCACCCTGATTACCGGTGAGCGTAGCTTCCCCAGCCTGGTCGGCGTATCCGTCCATGAACTAATGCACAGCTGGTACCAGCACCTGCTCGGCACCAATGAAGCCCTGCACCCATGGATGGACGAAGGTTTCACCAGCTGGGCCAGCGCCGATATAATGAACCACCTCCGTAAAGAAGGCCTCATCGGTGGCGACGTTGCCGAAAACCCTTACGCCCGCACCTACTCAGGTCTGCGCAATTTCCGCACCAGCGGCAAGCAGGAAGCGTTGAGCACCCACGCCGATCACTACGCGACCAACGCTGCTTACGGCGTTGCCGCCTACACGAACGGTTCCGTTTACCAGGAGCAGCTCCGCTATATTGTCGGCGAAGACGTTCACCAGCGCATCATGCTCCGTTACTTCAACGACTGGGCCTTCAAGCACCCGAACCCTAACGACTTTATCCGCATCGCGGAGAAAGAATCCGGACTGGAGCTCGATTGGTACAATGAGTACTGGGTTAATTCCGTCAACTACGCCGATTACGCGGTGAAGGAAGTGGAAAGCGGTAAGGGAAAGTCAACTGACATCACCCTGGAAAAAATCGGCCGTATGCCCATGCCACTGGAGGTTTTGATAACGATGAAGAATGGCGATGAGCGCTGGTTCTACATCGCGCCGCAGATCATGCGTGGCGTAAAAGCGCAGCCTTCCTACGCCAAAAGCTGGAACATCCTGAAAGACTGGGGCTGGGCTTACCCGACCTACACCTTCACCATAGAGGTGCCGAAGGACGACGTTAAGTCCGTCATGATCAACCCAACCGGCCGCATGTTTGAGGACGATGTGAAGAATAATGAGTGGAAATATTAGCGCAATGTAGTACCATAGTCATGTAGTCCCTGCCGCATTTTGTAGTGGGAGTACTTACTACGATCGTACAGTAACGTGAGGTCCGCTATTAGAGACCAGACGCTCAAAGGTCTGCGAACCTCACGTTGCGGTAGCGTTGTTTCACCACTATTTTGCGGCGGTGACTACATTATTGATAAAGGCGCAGCCGCAGGATGCCAAGCAAGTTTTTCAATAAGGACGGTAGAAATTAGTCGTGTTTTCGCGGCCCTTACCACCGTAGACTTGTATGGTCAACCACACCCAGTCCCGGAGGAACGCTTTGTGTAGCGGGAGATGGAAAGAGATAGCGATAGCCGCCAGCACACCCCCCCACAATAGATAAGCCATCCACGGAACCCATCGGTTGTAACAATAATCCCGAAAAAACATCAGCTCAAAGAGCAACGTTTTCCCACCCCACCGTATCTACCCAACGAAGAGCAAGTCCTTGAAAGTGGGCTTTTAAAGAGCACGCTATCACTCCAGCATGAAGTTATTACTACTAACCAAGAAGTTCCCTTACCCACTAAAAGACGGTGAAAGCCAAGCTATCCACGGCCTGAGTAAGAGTCTGAGCGAGCTAGGCTGTGAGGTTAGCTTATTAGCGATGAACACAACTAAGCACTACTTTGCTGGCACGGAGTTGCCTAAGAAGATGGCCCACTACCACGAAGTTCGGACCGTAACCGTAGACAACGAAATTAGTCCGTTGGATGCACTCGGCAACCTGGTACGCGGCACCTCTTACCACATCAGCCGCTTCGACATTCCCGAATACCACGCGGCTCTAAGCCAATGGCTCAAAGAGAAAACCTTCGAAGTCGTTCAGCTGGAGACCCTTTACCTCTCCCCCTACGTACCCACTATCCGGCGCCACTCCTCCGCGCAGGTAGTAATGCGCTCCCACAATGTGGAGCACGAAATATGGGAACGGTGCAGCGCCAACGTACGCTTCGCCCCTAAGCGCTGGTACCTGCGCCACCTAACGCGCCAACTCAAAGACTACGAAACCGCCCAGCTCAACCAGTACGATCTTCTGCTGCCGATCACTAACCGCGACGGCAAGCGTTTCGAATCCATGGGTTTCCGGGGTGAACGTCACGTTCTTCCAATCGGTCTCGACACCGTCTGCGGAGAACCAACCTACGAAAGCTTCCGGGAAACCCCGAGCCTGCACTTCATCGGCTCACTCGACTGGCTACCCAATTTAGAAGGCCTTAAGTGGTTCCTCAACGACGTCTGGCCGGAGATACACCGCCGCTTCCCCGCAATCGAGTTCCACGTCGCCGGCCGCAATATGCCGGAGAGCTTGCAGCAACTACGGATGAAGAACGTCGTGATTCACGGCGAAGTGGAATGCTCCTGCACCTTTGTTTCCGCACACAGTATTAGCATTGTTCCGCTGCTCAGTGGCGGTGGGATGCGGGCTAAGATCCTTGAGGCGATGTCTTTAGGCCGGGTGGTGATCTCTTCTTCCATTGGCCTCGAAGGTATTTCCGCAAAGCACCGCCGTGACTTGTTCATTGCTGATACGCCCGCACAGTTCGTCGAGGTCGTGGCCGATTGTTTGGCCCGCGGCCGTAAGCTGGAACGGATTGGCCGGGCAGCGGCTACGCGTTTCCACAAAAAGTACGACCGGCGAACTTTGGGGAGAAAGTTGCAGGAGCGGTACCATCGATTGGTGAACGGGACTGCGATGGTTTAGAGCGCCGACTCAATCCGTTACAATTAGGTATTAGTAGTGAGCCCGTTTCAACTTTTCTGACCCCAACTAAATATTCAGCGGTCCCAAAACCTGCCCCGGGTCTTTGTGATCCTTCCCGCTCGTAGAAAAATAACACCGCCCACCCAAAAGTCTTAACTCTCCTTTCTTGCGTAGCATTTTTTAAAGTCTTTACTTTACTAGAATGACCACCAGCAAGGAACAAACCGATCCAGCCCTTCCGCCCTATAAGTTCAAAGAACTTAAGGTCTACAATTCTACCGAGTACCTCTGGGAAAATGTAAAGAAATACCGCCAGGTATTCGACCGGTTTGAGACCGCTTACATCTACACCGAGCTGTCGCTCTTCAACAAGAAATTTGACCTTGAAGATTGGTCGCTACGGGTGGACCTTAAGTGTTTCAGCATCGACAACCAGGTACGCACCGAAATGTGTAACCTCACCATCGAGAAAGAGGTAAGCAAGTTCGATAGCGTGATCTACCTCCGCGAAGGATGGGGGAACCAAAAACGAGGTACCTTCTGGAAACGAGGCACCTACTTCTGGGAAGCTTACATCGACGGGCAAAAGGTTGGTAGCAAGTACTTCTACGTAATCGAGCCACACGATAATACACCCGACCCGCTAGAAGACGACTGGGAAGTCAAGGAGTCCGTCGAAAAATACATCGAACCCGTATCCGCCCGCCTCTACGAAGGCCCTTACGATGATGTGACCGAAGACGATCGCGTCTATCTCCGCGAATTCGCCGCTAAGGAAACCCGTTACATTTACCTCGAACTTACCTTCCGTAACTTCCAGCCCGACGAAGAGTGGCATCTGGAACTATTCACTAAGTTCCACAACCAGGCGCGGGAACTCAAGGGCCAGGTCGTCCGCCTCCACCACGTTCGCAAAGACCAAAAGATCATCAAGATTACCGCAGGTTGGGGCGCGGCTACTCCAAACCTCTGGCGCAGCAACAACTACACTGCGGATATTGTCTTCCTCGACCGACTGATCGCCAGCATCCCCTTCATAGTGGATGACGAAGCCATTCCGGGAATCCCGGCTGTTTACCTTCCCGGCGACGAAAATACCATGGTGCTCGCACCCTCCGAACAAGAGTCCGATGAGACTTTCGATGAGATTATGGCCCACCTCAATGCCCTAACTGGCCTTTATGAAGTAAAACGGCAGATCCGGGAACACGCGATTTACATTCGTTTCCTACAGATCCGCCAAAAGCGCGGCTTTGATATGGACAAGGGGATGGACGTGCACTCCATCTTCATCGGTAACCCCGGAACGGGTAAAACAACCGTCGCCCGCATGATGGGTAAACTCTACCGTAAAATGGGCCTACTCTCCAGCGGCCACACTGTTATAGCTGACCGCGTTGACCTCGTAGGGGAGTATATCGGCCAGACCGCGCCGAAAACCCGGGAAGTGATCGATAAAGCCCGTGGCGGCGTACTCTTTATTGACGAGGCTTACGCCCTTGCACGTAGCAATGACGACGGCAAAGACTTCGGCCGCGAGGTCATCGAAATTCTCGTCAAGGAAATGAGCAACGGTCCGGGTGACATCGCTGTGATCGTCGCCGGTTACCCCGAAGAGATGAAGCGCTTTCTGGACAGCAACACCGGGCTAAAGTCCCGCTTCAAGCACAACTACGACTTCCGCGACTTCATGCCGCAAGAAATGAGCACCATCGCTGATTACGCCTCCGAAGGCCTCGGTGTGGAGCTTACCCTTTCCGCAAAAGCCCGCATCGACGAAATCATCACCCACGCCTTCCGTGCCCGCGACCGTACCTTCGGTAACGCCCGTTATGTACACGACCTCGTCGAGAAAGCTAAAGTACAGATGGGTCTTCGCCTGATGAGCGTTGGTGGTGCCGCCAAGCTCACCGATGAGCAACTCAGTACCATCGAACTCGAAGATGTCAATAAGATCGAAGGAATCAGAAAAAAAGAACCACCCGCCATCCCCGTCAACGATGAACTACTGGCCGAAGCCCTCGGCGAACTCGATGCCCTCACCGGTATGGAGAACATCAAAAGCCAACTCCACGACCTGGTTAGCCTGGTGCGCTACTACCGCCAAATCGGGCGCGACGTTCTCAACAGCTTCCACCTGCACACCGTCCTGATCGGTAATCCCGGAACGGGCAAAACAACCGTCGCCCGTATCCTGGCCAAGCTCTACAACGCACTCGGTATTCTGGAGCGTGGCCACATCGTGGAAACCGACCGCCAGGGAATGGTTGCTGGCTACGTCGGGCAAACAGCAGAAAAAACGGCCAAAAAAGTAGAGGAAGCTATTGGCGGCGTACTCTTTATTGACGAAGCCTACTCCCTCACCCAGAAGTCATCCCAACGCGGAGACTTTGGCGACGAAGCCGTCCAAGCCTTACTCAAACGTATGGAAGATCGCCGTGGCGAGTTCTTCGTCTGCGTAGCCGGTTACCCGGATAATATGGACGTATTCCTGAAGGCTAACCCTGGCCTCAGCAGCCGCTTCGATAAGACCCTCCGCTTCGAAGATTATGACCCCGAACAACTACTGGAGATCGCCCGTCGGATGATCGTAGAAAAAGGTGCCCAGCTCACCCCCGCAGCGGAGAAACACCTGGCGGCCTACCTCAAGTTTCTGCACAAATACCGCGATACCTTCTTTGGTAACGCCCGTTCGGTCCGCAAAATAGTTGGCGACGTTATTCGCCGGCATGACCTGCGCCGCTCCGTGGATATCGCTGCGGAAGAAGATAAAGGCAAGACTGTCCGCATCTTAAAAGCAGACGTTGAGCACCTTAAGCTGGATACTAAGGAGCTTTCTATTCAGCGTAAACGAATAGGTTTCTAGTGGTCTGTCAACATTAAACATTGGGGTAATCTGCGATGCTTTTTGGTGCTGAATTTCATCAGCACCTTACCCACAAATTCAATATTGACAGACCACTAGTAGCAAGTACTACACACTAAAGCTCCGTAAACTTCCGCTCAGCCACATCATAAAGCACCCCAATGGCACTGAGCTGAAAACGCCCACCCCGGTCTCCCGACAGCACTAAGCCGTTGTAGGGCAGGTAACTTTTCCATGGCGTTTCCATAGCCGGCTCCGCATCGTTGGCATCGCGGAAAAACTGCCAAGTATTGATGCGCCAAGTCACCTTGTCGACGTATAGACGGTACTTGTTTTGCGGAGTGTTTCCAACCTTCTCAAACGTCATATCAAGAATGTAGCTGGGGCGGATGGCCTGGGGATCGGTGCGTACTTCGCCGCCGTACTTCAGGGTTACGCCGCTGTCTTTGAGTTTGAACTGATGGACAAGCCAGTAGCTGTCGTTGATCCACATTCCGTAGGCTTTTTTGAGGTCTTCAGCCAGTTCCTGAGGATCCGTAACCTCAATACCATTTTTTTTCACTTTCCCCTGCAGGTTGTCGGCATCCGCAAAATTGAGGAGGTAGACGGTGCTGTCATTTTGCATAGATATCCGGGTACGCTTCTCTAGTTTGTCCCAGAGCAAATCGCGGGCGCCGAAGAAATTCCAGGTGAAATAGCGGGTATTGGCGTAAGCATCCCAACCACCGTGGTACTTCACGATGCTGTCCGCCAGACGGATGGCCTTCGGGTCAGATCCGGAAGCATTGAAGCCTTCGGCGGCGGGGTAAATACCGGACTCCCCTACTGGCCAGGGCTGTGCTTCCAGGATGATGGTCTTTTTACCATCTTTCATAAATTTTTCGCCGGGCTTGGGGTTGTCGGCTTCGGTTTTCATTTCCGTGGTGTCAGCTTCAGAGCTGGTTTTTGGATCAGATTCACACGTGAAGGTTAGCAGGCCGAGGCACAGGCAAAATAGGTAGAATAGTGGCTTCATCTTTATGGTTAGTTTTATGGATGCGGGCGCGAACGCTGGTGCAAAGATCGGTTTTTAAGAGCAATATCAAGATGGTGGCGTTCCACAACCCCACCCGACCCGTCACGATGAGGTTATTCGATGGTCCCATCCAACGTAAAAGGTTCCGCAATAGTCCTATCTGTCTATCGCGAGGGGCTCCGCTTTTGAGAGAACGCTGCCATCATCCGTTCTATTAAACCTGCGGCTGCGCCTCATTAGTCACATAGTCGCTCCCACACGAAAATGCTTGCTACGCTTGTACGGCGGCGACTATCTGATTACTTCACTTCATCAAAGCAACTCCACCTCGACATAAACTGGCTGGTGGTCGCTGTAACGGAATTCCTGTTCAATACCCCGTACTTCCTTGACCCGGAGGTTCGGGCTGAGGAGGAAAAAGTCGATCACCTTACGCCGCGCTTTAAAACGATCGTACGGTGCTGCGCTTGACCGGTTGGAGGCTACGCTGGGGTCAAAAGCGTACTGCCAGCCCGTAGGCATAAATTCAAACCCAATGGCGAAGGGCAACTGGGTAGTGCGTACCGTTGGGTTCATTCTGAACCAGTCGAAACCCGGAGGCGTCTGGTTCCAGTCTGCCCCAACGGCAACGTAGCGGCCGGCGGCATAGTCCTCCATTATCAGCTCTTTCATCTTCGCCATCTGCTGCCCCCGGATGCTGCCATCGACGTCGTAAGCGGAGAAGTGGACGTTGTACACCACCAGTTCCTTTCCTCCCTTTACCGGGATGGTCTGGCGAAGCGCGCACCGGTCGAGCTGAAAGGTTTTGGTCGGCCAGCCGTACTCTCCCGGTAGTTGAATCCGCTCCGCCGAAGTAGGCTGGTAGCGAGATAGGCTCACGAGCCCACCAACGACGTAACCGTAGTGATCCCACGGCTGAAAGAGCGGCAGCGGCACCCGTTTGCTCTTAAAGTTAGCGGCGAAGTGCGCCGCATAATCCGGCCGAGCATCCCGCGCAACGGCCAGTTGGTTCATGTAGTGGCTACGGCGGGCGGCAGTATCCACCTCCTGCAACAGGTAGATATCGGCAACGTTACCCTTCAGGGTTATCTCCTGGCCGACAACATTGCTTTTTACCCGTTCCTGGCTCGTCCGAACGGTGCCTGGCTTCGTCCACCAAAAACCAGCAGCCTGGTTGTAAAAGAAAAAATCTTTATCCCCGATACCTCCGTAGCCGACGTTCCAGGTCATGAGGCTGACGATAGAGTCCTTGATGACCGGCTCCGCAGCCATTTGCCCATTGCTTTCCTGCAGCGCTTCAGTGCCTTCGGGCTGCCAGTCGGTCAGCGTTCCAAAAATTAGGAAGCCGACGATGTAGAGGACAAAGAGTAAGACGAGGTAACCCAGATATTTCAATAGTTTTCGTAGCATAAGGCGAAGATACGGCTTGGGTTTAGCTGTACCCGAAAAACCGCTAAGCCGTGTAGTCTTTACCGTCAACTTTCCTAGCGTTCTCTTGGGTTTATCTTAAAAATAGGAGCCATCCCATTACGCAAGAAAGCCCCGCAAGCTTACGAGGTCCTGAACAACCGGTTCGGGAATACCAGCGGATATTTCACAATAGGCAACGACGAGGAGTCGCGGTAATCCCGGTCAGAGTTAAGACAAGCAAAGCTGTGCGTCTGGAACCACCGCCCAATGAATAAGAAAGACACCAATCCGACCAGGCTATCAAAATAGCCCGAACCTACGCCCGACAGAACTTCACACACCGAGCGGCTAAAGAAGGCCAGCACCACAAGCGCAATCGGTACATCGATGGTAACCTTCGCGTAACCATAGAAAGCGATGCGTTCAGGCTGTATTTGTTAGACTTTACGTCCGTACGGATGATGTAGTTCTGTATTTTCCGGGGCAGACCATAGATCAGTACAGGCTTGTTGTATTTGTTGATGAGCGTCACCCGAGGGTAGTTGTTTGGCCCAAAGGTGAAGTTACTACAGCCCGTGTTCAATGATGGAAGTCAGCATTACTACCGAGTCCAGTAGTTAGCAGAGGCGGCGTGATGTTGTTTTTTCGGATATAGTCACCGACGATCCGGATCAGATCCTTTCCGTAGTTATCCCAGGTCTTCGGGCCAACTTTATTGATCCTCAGTAATTCTTTCCGACTTTGGGGTAACAACGTAGCAATAGTGATTAAGGTACTATTGTGCGCGATTGTATAGGCTGGAATCTCCCGCTCCTCGGCAGCTTCAAGTCTCCAGGCGGCAAGGGTTTTGTACAGGTTCGGGTGAGGTACATTGCTGGGAGTGGTTGCGAATATTTTGGACGCAGATTTTCCCGATGCCTTTTCCGGTCCCGAGAATTCGATTTTGGCGGAGGTACGAGCGCGTTTATAAACTGCAGCATCAAAGCCGTCGGTTAACGTTGAGAAGCTTTTCGATGCGACGAATACTGCCTGGCGCAAATCATCCAGTTTTTCCCGGACGGTTTCTTTTATCCGCTGGTTATCGGTCAGAAAACTAAATTCTTTTACGGCCGGTAGGAGCTCGTCCTGAAAGAGACCGGAGAAGTATTTCCCGGCGGCGGCAAGGCGGTTTGTCAGGGTAGTTTTTTGTTCCGGCGTCAGGTCCGGGTGCCCCCAGGCGTTCAGTTGCGGTAAAAATTGTTGCCCCGGGTTAATGGCCTTTTCGGCGATGGACTTAGAAATCGGGGCGTATTCCGAAGGAAAGCCCGATTGCAAGCCGTTCTCATGCTCAAACAAGGCCCGGCGCAAGGCGGCTGATGCATCGTGCAGCTCCCGGCAGCCGAACAGCTCCCGCAGGCAATCTCTTTGGAACGCCCGCTTATCCGCCGCGAGGTCTGCCTTGGTCGGCTGGTTGTTGGCGTTGTCTTCGCTATAATTGCTGATGACCCGGTCGGTCTTCACGCTTTGTTCTCCGATGCGGCTGCGCAGGATGATGCCTTCCAGGGTTTTGCAACGACTAAGGGCGACGTACACCTGGCCGTGAGCAAAGGCATCCGCCGCGTCGATGATGACCTTCTTGAACGTCAAGCCCTGGCTTTTATGGATGGTGATCGCCCAGGCGAGACGGAGCGGATGCTGTGTGTATTTGCCGATGACGTTATCGCTCACCTTCTTTGTCAAAGTATTCATCTCGTAACTAATGTTCTCCCAGGTGATGGGGTTAACGCAGATGACACCATCGTCTCCCGGACAGCGGACGGTAATGAGTTGGTCTTTGATGGCGGTAATGGCACCAATCTTACCGTTATAGTATGCCTTGTCCGAATCGTTGCGGTTGAACATCACCTGAGCACCAACCTTGAAGCTGAGGTTGATACTGTTGGGATACATCGACTCCGGAAACTTACCGATTACTTTGGCCCTGAAGTCCGACTGAATACCGTCCAGTTGCCGAAGTTTACTGGTATTGATCCGGTTTGCGGCGTTATTGTGGGAAGTGAGGGTAATGGCTCCGCTGGCGCTATCGGCATCCGGGCGGTAGCGTTCGTTGAGGGTGGCGAAGACTTCATCGTCCATATTATCATTCCGGACCCGGTTGAGGAGGTTGATGAATTGCTCGTCGGACTGGCGGTAAATATGGGTCAATTCAATGGTCGCCAGGTTCACTTCCTTAAGGGCGCGGCTACCGAAGAAATAAGAAGTATCGTACATCCGCAGCAGGTCTCTCCGTTCGTCGTCCCCTACTACGGGTGGTAGCTGGTGAAGGTCACCAATCATGAGGAGTTGGATACCACCGAAAGGTTCGTCGGTTCTGCGGATGTGGCGGAGTACTTCATCGATGCCGTCGAGCACGTCGGCACGAACCATGCTGACCTCGTCGATCACCAGCAGGTCCAAGCTGTTCAGCAAGCGGACTTTCTTCTTACTGAATTTGCGGCTTTTACTCCGAGTATCTCCCGGCCGGAGGAGACCAAAGGGCAGCTGGAAAAGGCTGTGAATCGTTTGTCCCTTTGCGTTTATCGCAGCGACACCCGTAGGCGCCACGACGGCCATGTGTTTAGTGACCTCAGCTTTTACCCGGTGAAGAAAGGTGGTTTTTCCGGTACCCGCCTTCCCCGTAAGGTAAATATGACGTTTGGTTTGACTGACGTACTGATAGGCGAGCTCAAGCTGCGGATTGGTAGACATTGCTTGTGGTTTATGGCTCCGGTGAGCCGGTGTCTCCGTAAGTACGGGAGAGTAAATACCGCTACTCGTCTTTTATGCGCATACAAACGATTATATGCGTTTACGTGCGGATAACAGCCACCTCTAAATTACATAGGTTCTTGATTTTCAGCCACTTAGTTCTAAACACAAATTCAATAGCGACTTCACCTTACAACCCTTTTTGTTGGCCAGGTGCTTTAATTTTCACGGACGGCTATACTACTATCGAGCACATAAGGTAAAAACATAGTGGCGAACGTGGCCCGGTATGGGCGACCGCAAGGAATCGCCCCTACTGGCAGCGCTTGAGGAGGGCCGCGCTCGCTTCGCGAGCACAGAATCAGCTCATCTGACCGACGGTAGTATAGTACCTTTCCGCCATGCAGTCACTACGCCTCATTCTCCGCAACCGCCGTTACCTCGCTCCCGCCTGGGTATTTGCCTCCCTCAACATCGTGGTAGGCACCTGGGCGCTGTACATCCCGACCGTGAAGGACAAACTCGGCATTGACGACGGAGCACTCGGCCTCGCGCTTCTTGCATTTTCTATTGGCCTGTTGGTTACCATCCCGGTTTCCACGGCCATCATTAGGTGGATTGGGCTGGGACGAACGACCATCATCGCCATTTGTGCCTTCAGCCTTTCAATGCTGGGGCCGGTACTCGCCACCAGTCTTGCCTCCCTTTGCGGACTACTCTTTATGGCTGGCACCATGGCCTCACTTACGGACATTGGGATGAACGCCCTCGTTTCCGAACTGGAGAAGGAAGACGAGCAGAACTTCATGTCGGCAGCCCACGGTTTTTTCAGCATGGGCGGCGTCATTGGAGCAGGTATTGGCAGCCTCATTATTGGTTGGTTTACCGCGCCGGTTTGGCACATGGCGGCGGTAGCTATCTTTATTGTTAGCACGAACCTTTACCTCTGCGGAGCTTACCGAGACCGGGTCAGTGCGGAGGCGGAGCAGGGCGACGGCGGCTTCAAAATCGGCTTATTACGGCCGTTACTCGGGCTGGCGGTGCTCAGTTTCATGATCATGGGTAGCGAGGGCGCGATTGAGCACTGGAGTAAATTATACATGCTGGACATCGTAAAAATACCGTCCGATCAGCTTGCTAGCTTCGGGTTCGTGGCCTTTTCAATAACCATGATGCTGGGCCGATTTTGGGGCGATGGGATATCCAGCCGCTTCGGTCCGCTAAAGATTATCATGGGCGGGACGCTGCTGGCAAGTTTGGGTTTCGTGGCGGTTTTAAGCGAAGTTTACGGTGTGGCCTTGCTGGGTTTTGCATTAGTCGGGCTGGGTTTCTCGGTCATCATTCCGGAGTTGTTCCGACTGGCGGGAAAGACGAAGGGTGTTTCTTCTTCGGAGGGCATTGCGGTGGTAGCGGGATTGGGCTACGTTGGCTTTTTGGGTAGCCCGGCGCTGCTGGGTTTCCTGTCCAGCATCAGTAGTTTGCGGCTTAGTTTTATGGTATTGCTCGGCTTTGCTTTGGGGGCGTTTTTGATTACGGCTTTCCTGAAGCAGCGGGCGGGGTGATTTTAGTGGCGCGGCCGCTGGTGCGGTGAAAGGTTTTGGAGCAGCAGAGTCCGGGGCTCTCCAAAAACCTCCCCCTGCATCCCGCGTCAGCGCCCGAAAAAAGACAAAGCCATAAAACCCAGCCCCACCCTGCGCGTTAGCCCTAAAATACCACCGAACCAAAAGCACAAACACCTATGCAAATCCTGGTAATAAACGCCGGCTCCTCCTCCGTAAAGGCCGCAGTAATCAACCCCGCCACCGGTAAGCGCAGCCTGGAAATGAGCGCCGAACGGCTCCTCGACGCGCCCGTAATTGAATTCTCCGACGGCACCATAATCGAGCTAGAAAGCAAGGGCCCCGAACGCGCCATCGCCGTTTGCCTGGAAGTGCTGAAGGACAAACTGAAAGACACCCCGATCGCCGGTGTAGGCCACCGCGTCGTCCACGGCGGTGAAGATTTTGACCACGCCGTACGCGTTGATGAAGCGGTGGAAGCTAAAATTGAAGCCCTTGAAAAATTAGCCCCGCTCCACAACCCCATCAACCTACGCGGCATCCAAGCCGCCCGCGAGCTCTTCCCCGATGTGGATCATTTCGCGGTATTCGACACGGCTTTCCACCAGAACATGCCCCGCCGCGCCAAAACCTACGCCCTGCCGAAAGACCTGATGGCCGAGCACGGCATCCGGCGCTACGGCTTCCACGGCACGAGCCACAAATACGTCGCCGCCGCCGCCGCCCGCTACCTAGACGCGCAACCGAAAGACCTGCGCATTATCACTTGCCACCTCGGCAACGGCTGCTCCGTGGCCGCCATAGAATTCGGCCGCTCCGTGGAAACGAGCATGGGCATGACGCCGCTCGAAGGCCTCGTGATGGGCACCCGCTCCGGCGATATAGACCCCAGTATTCTCCCCTACTTACAAAAACAGGCCGGGCTCAGCCCCGAAGAAATCGACGACCTCCTGAACCGTAAAAGCGGACTGGCCGGCCTCTCCGGCGCCGGCAACGATATGCGGACAATCCTCGACAAATCCGCCAAAGGCGACGCCGATTGCCAGCTCGCCGTACAGGTATTCACCCACCGGCTACGCAAATACATCGGCGCCTACGCTGCCGTCATGGGCGGGGTCGATGCGATCGTATTTACCGGCGGTATCGGGGAGAACAGCCCGGTCATCCGCCACCGTGCCAGCCAGCGCCTCGGCTACCTGGGCGCCATCATCAACGAAGACAAAAATGCTGCCGTCCAGCTACTGGAAACGATCCCCGTCATCGATTTCAGCATGCAACACAGCCGGGTAAAACTGCTGGCGGTTCGGACCGACGAGCAGCTCGCCATCGCCCTCGAATGCGGTAAAATGATCGAGAAGGCCGACGCCGTCAACACCATGCCAACCATCCCCGTCGCCATCTCCGCCCGCCACATCCACCTCCGTCAAGAAACGGTAGATGCGCTCTTTGGCAAAGGGCACGAACTCAAGGTTCGCAAATGGCTAAGTCAGCCCGGGCAGTTCGCTGCCGAAGAGACGGTTACTGTTGTCGGCCCTCGTAACACCATCGAGCGCGTCCGTGTCCTCGGCCCCGTACGGAGCAAAGACCAGTTAGAGATCAGCCGAACGGACGAGTTCTTCCTGGGCATCGACGCCCCGGTCCGTGAGTCCGGAAAAGTAGAAGACACCCCGGGCTGCAAACTGATCGGCTCCGCCGGAGAGTTCCTGCTCGAAGACGGCGTGATCTGCGCCTGGCGTCACATCCACATGACGCCGGAAGATGCCACCGTTTTTGGTGTTAAGGACCGTGATATCGTGGAAGTAGCGGTTGGCAGCGGAGAGCGTTCACTCACCTTCGGCAACGTCCTTATCCGTGTCTCTCCGAAGTATAAACTGGAGATGCACATTGATACGGATGAGGGCAATGCTGCGGAGATTAATACTGGAGAGGAAGGGGTTTTGCAGGAGACTTCGGAGTCTGGGACTTTGCGTAAGCGGCGGGTGGTTGTGGGATGATACAAAAAACGCCGCCCAGGAAAATCCCAGACGGCGCTAAAGCGTAAATGAATTCGTCTCTAATCAAGCAGAACGGAATCGCCCTCCTGAATCATAGCTGTTGACAACATTAAAGTGTTATTCACAGCGTATTGCTAGTGCAGCAAACTCATCTTCGTTGTTCACGGTAACAACCTCTCCTGAATCTTCGATGGTAACGCTAAATGGGAAGGAGAAACCGCCGAAGGCTGCTTCCAGGTCGAAGTCCGTAAAGAGTGCCACCAGGCCTTCTTCAGATGCTATCGTTATGGTTTCACCGTCAACGAGAACATTCAGTGGAAAATTGAAAGAAAAGCATTCGTCATCAAAGCCGCCGTCTCCGCCATCGAAGTGGCAGGCATCACAAAGGGCTTCCCACTCTTCTTCGTTGTTGATTACCACTGTGCTGCTGTCAGCAAAAACGGTTACGGTAACGGGGTAAGCTAGTTCGATGTCAAGTTCTACGTCTCCGTCCAGGTCAATAAAGATGGTAGCGAAGTCTTCTTCGCTGTTGATGGTAACCGTTTCACCGTTGATGGTCAGGTTGAGCGGGAAGTTGATTTCAAAGCAGCCGTAGCCTTCGTTGATGTCCCAGTCTTCGTCATCATCATCGTCCCAATCGCAGGCGTCTTCGATGGTCTCTTCTAGTTCTTCCTCACTATTGGCGGTCACAACGCTGTCGTCGCTGAGCAGTGTAATGGAAACGGGAAACTCCAGTTCGATGTCCGCTTCGCCATCCTGCTCCAGGTTACCCAATACTTCAAGCAAGTCTTCTTCGTCGTCGAGGATTACGGGTTGACCGTTGATCAACAGCGTTAGCGGGAAATTAATCTCAAAGCAATCTCCTCCCAGACCGAAGCCGAAGCAATCGTCTAAATCATCATCATCCCACTCCCTAAAGTCGCAATCTTCGAGCACTTCTTCCAGGTCTTCGTTGCTGCTGATTACAACGATCTCATCGTCGTCATCCAAAAGTACAGAGAAGGGAAAAGCGAAGCGGAAAGGCACCGCATCGTTAGGGTTGAGGCTGATCAGGAACTCGTCAAAGGCTTCTTCGTCAGTGATTTCTGTTTCTCCGGTACCGGAGATTACGGTGATGGGGAACACCAGTTCGAAACAGGAGCCAGCAAGGTCGAAGTCAGCGGGGCAATCGCCGTGGTCGTCCCAGTCGCCTTCATCGTCCCAATCTTCGAAGTCGCCGAAGCAATCGATGAGCACCTCCATGAGGCCTTCAAAGTCATCAACGCTCGTTTCAGAACCGTCGGAAAGGGTTAGGGAAAAGGGGTAAACGAAGTCAGCGACAAAGTTATCAGCGAATCTGGCATCCAGGAAAGCGTCTTCCAGCGCTTCCTCATCGGCTACGGTAACTGTACTACCGTCTTCCAGTGTAAGTTCGAGTGGAAAATTGAACGTAAAACACATGGAATCGGCGGAAGTATTATCATCAGGCGGCAGCGCGCGGCCTACTGCCATATTCAGCTGGTTTTGTACCTCCGTGGCGGGGAGATTAGGGGTGATGTCTTCCTGTAGCGAGTCTTCATCGCAAGAGACGACGGTGAAGGTTAGGGCAAGGAGAAGGATGTAGAAGACGTTGGTTACTTTGAACTTAAACATAAAGTTATTTTTAGGGGAGGCTGGCAGCCGTAACTGCACAAACCTGGTTTTGATGATAGCACCCTTCGTACAGGATGCGTAATTTGCCCCTTCAAACAGGAAGGGATAACTTTACCCTACCCCACTTCTCATTTTTTCAATAATTCTTTTAATACGAAATGAAGGAAGAACCCACCAAGGGTGTTTGCGAAGAGTCGGTCTATGACCAGACCTTCCTGCGCGTAGCTCCCCTGCTACGTAACTTCCTTATATATCGGACTGGCGATGCGGGCAAGGCCGAGGACCTCGTTCAGGATGCTTTTCTTAAATTGTGGGACAACTGTGCAAAGGTGGCGCCCGAAAAAGCCAAAGCCTTTGTGTTTCGGGTGGCGGAGAACCTTTTCTTCAACCAGGTGGAGCACGCTAAGGTGGTCCTCAAATTCAATGCGCACCAGGCGGGAATCAGCGAGAAAAGTGAGACCCCGCAGGACCTGATGGAAGAGAACGAATTTCGCGAGAAACTGGAACGGGCGATTGCTGCTTTACCCGCAGGTGCCCGCGAGGTTTTTCTGCTAAACAGAGTGGAAGAGATGAAGTACCGCGAGATCGCCGAACTCCTCAACATCAGCCAGAAAGCAGTAGAAAAAAGAATGAGCCGTGCATTGCTCGATCTGAGAAAAATTCATAAATCACTCTAAGCAGGTAGGGTGAAAACGACCTACCCTGTTTCGTTTATAGTCTCGCAACCGACAAGCATGGAAGAAAACTTCAATAAGGATGATTTACTGGGCCGCTGGCTCGGCGGCTCGCTCAGCGAGGCCGAAGAACGAGAGCTTAAGGCGCGTCCGGGCTTTGCCGAGTACGAGCGGTTGGCACAGACGGCTAAAGAACTTCAACGGCCCGCCTATGATGCCCAGGGTGCCTTGGCAGAACTTAAGGAACGCCGTAAGCAGTTGGGCGCGCCCGCAGGTACAGGGGAAGTTAAAGGAGCTAAGGTCCTCCGTTTGAACCCCGTTTACTGGATGGGAGCAGCCGCTGCCGTTTTACTATTGATTACTGCTATCTTCCTACTCCGCCCGGGTGTAGACCTTGAATTAATGGCCGCCGCCGGTACTACCGAACAAGTAGACCTCCCCGATGGCTCCTCCGTTCAGCTCAATGCTGTAACCTCCTTCGCCTTTAATGGAGACGAAGTGGAGCGAGTCGTAAAACTAGACGGGGAGGCCTACTTTGAGGTTAAAAAAGACGGTAGGCCCTTTACTGTAAATACACCACGCGGCAAGGTTCGGGTGCTGGGAACTTCCTTCAACGTCTACAGCCGTGAGGGCGTGATGCGGGTAAGCTGTTCCACCGGTAAAGTCGGCGTCAGCTTTGAGTCTTCCTCCCCTGACGCCGGACAGGGCGAAGCCGATACCTATACATTAACCCCCGGCCAATCCGTTAGTATCGATGCTAATGGTCTGGTTTCCAAAGCTTCCATCCCGGACAATGAAAGCCTCGACTGGCTAAACGGTCGCTCCGTTTTCAACGCCCGACCCCTCTCCGAAGTCATCGCCGAACTGGAGCGCCAGTACGATATCGAAATACAACTTCCGATCGGTCAGGATTTGGAACAGCTCATCAATACCGGTTTCCCGCACGACTCCCTCGACCTGGCCCTCCAAATCGCCCTCCTACCGCTGGAGAGCCTGAAGTACCAACGCCAAGGTGAAAAAGTTACCCTATCGCCCAAATAATTACTCAACCATGCTACCGGACACTTTGTCGCCTGCCACGTCTCCCCTCTCCCCAGGAGAGAGGCCGGGAAGAGAAGGAAACACAAATGTCCAGTAACATAACCTCCCCCCCAAATTCACTACATGCGCTTCATCTGGTTCTTATTCCTCTCTGTATTCTTTCTCTTTCTGCCAACCGGGCAGCAAACATTACACGCCCAAGAGACTCCAGACTTTCGCCTTACCGCTAATTACGAACAACGCCTGCTAACCGACATCCTTACCGAGTTGGAGCGAGGATATTCCCTAACCTTCTCCTACCTCGCCAATACCCTCGGCGATAAAATCATCGACCGCAACTTTAAAGACGCCGCCTGGCCGGAAGTCGAGAACTACCTCTTTAAGCACACCGGCATCCAAGCCAAAACCCTGTCGGGTGGCTACGTAGTCCTCACTACCCTCCCCCCCGGTACGCCCGTTGACTGGGAAATATGCGTACGCCTCACCGATGAGCACGGCGCCGAATTGCCCTTCGTAACGTCTGCCCTAAACAACGGCGAGCAAAGCTTCTATTCCGACAACGACGGCTGGTGCCGCCGGAAAATCACCGCCCGCCCAGCCGATAGCCTGACCTTTTATTTCCTCGGCTACCAACAACTCCGCGTGGCCGTCAGCGACGCCGCCGGTGCGCAGTGTCCCGTACTGGCACTACAGCCCTCCGGCATTGAACTTACCTCGATAGAAGTCATTGAATACCTAACCGACGGCGTTACTTCTTCCCTCGAAGGACGCGAAGTAATTGTCCAGCCAAGTCGGCTCTCCGCTCTGCCGGGATTCACCGAAAAAGAGGTCTATCGCTCCGCCCAACTACTTCCTGGCATTAACTCTCCAGACGAGTCTGCCGGAAAATTGAGCATTCGTGGTGGGGCACCCGATCAAACGCACGTTCTCTGGGACGGCATCAACGTTTACGCCTCCGGTCATTACTTCGGCATGATCTCTTTCTTCTCCCCAAACCTAGTCGATGAAATGCGCATCTGGCGCGGCCAAGCGGAAGCTAGTTATGGCGGCCGGCTTTCCGGGGTGGTGGAGATGAATACTTCCAGAAAGATCATCGACCGGCCGGAAGTTGGTGCTACCATCAACCTCACGCATGTGGATGCTTACGTGAAGTTCCCCATCATTAAAGGCAAGTCCGACCTCCATGTTTCCGCGCGGACGTCCCTCACCGGTCCATTTGACAACCCGACCTACCAGAGTTTTCAACGGCAGGTCTTTCAGAATACCTCCCTCAACACCTTATCTTTTGGCAGCGTTGATATTAGCGTTAACGATTCGCTAGAGAGTACGAACCAAGCCTTCAATTTTACCGAGCTCAACGCCCGTTGGCAATGGAACCCTGACCGGCAGACCTCCGTCACCATCAGCGGATTTCTCCAATCCGATGTCTTTGCGAACGAGGTAACATTCGAGCAAATTGAGATTGACCTGGCTACTTCCGAAGCGATAAGCACCCGTAATAACGGCCTTAGTGCCTCCCTTAAACGCCAATTACCTGGAGGTAGTAATATTGGGCTGCAAGTGTCTCACTCAGACTACCGCAATGAAAACTTCACTGCGTTCGAACTCGATATACAGGGCTTCGAAAATAGTTTTGAAGATGGTAGAGAAAGTACCATCAGTGACTTCACGGTTAAAGCTGATTACTTCCGGCCAGTAGGCCAACAGAGTTCCATTAAAGCAGGGCTTCAATTCCAACGGCTGAACAGTGCCTTCAGCTATAGTGAAGCGAATTCCGACGAAGAGTTCGATGCTCAGCAGGAACCTTTCAATGGAGACAATGCCGTAGCCTACGGGACCTACACCATACAACCCTTTAAAGCCTGGCGGGCCAAAATCGGTATGCGGCTTCAATATTATGCCCCTAATAATGTGGTCTACGCCGAACCCCGGCTAACCACCAGTTACCAACTTTCAAAAAACCTCCTGCTAAAAGCAGGCTACGGAGAGAACCACCAATTCTTCAACGAAATCATTGAACTGGATTTCGACCAACTCAGTGGGGTTACCCCGTTGTGGGCCCTCGCCGACGGCGAAGATATTCTAGTCTCCGGTGCTCAGGAAGCAACCGTCGGTGCGCTCTGGCAGAAGAAAGGGTGGCTTATCGACGTAGAAGCCTACCACAAACGAATATCCAATTTATCCTCCCTCAACCTGCTCAGCTCAACGGACCCAGGCGACACCTTTTTCAACGGTGCAAGCCGGGCTATTGGGGCTGACCTGTTGGTCAAGAAGCGCTGGAAGAACTTTAGTTCCTGGGCAATCTATTCCCTGAGTAAAACCGACTGGCGCTTCACCGAGATCTCCGATAATTTTTTTCCCGCCGCCAATGACCGCCGCCACCAACTCAAATGGGTAAACTCGTTTGAAACCAATCACTGGCTATTCTCTCTCGGGTGGCAGTACCGGACGGGCAACCGTTTCTCTCCGGCTGTTGCTACCGACATCATCGTCACGACCGAAAGACTGGAGCCGGAAAACATTCAAAGGGAAGGATTGAATGCAGGTGCCCTACCCGCCTTTCACAGGCTCGACTTGTCTGCATTCTACCAGTGGGGAGCCAAGCCTGGGACCAAGGGGTTTTACGGAAAAATAGGCCTGTCGCTGCTTAATGTCTACAACCGTAAAAATGCTCGGAGCCGCGTTTTTCGCTACCAGGAAGTGGAACCTCAACAGCCTCCATTCGGCGGCGATCACCGAACGTTTTTCGTGAGTTCAATTGAGAATTTTGGCCTTCGGTTTACGCCTAATTTATCTGTTTTTTTTGGATGGAAGTAGGCCTGTTTTGCAGAGAAACGTGAGGTTCGCAGGCAGGACGCTCACGTTAGAGCACTAAATATTCAAAGCCGAAGTATGCTTAATATCCTTCAATACGAAGGTGCTGTTCAGCTCCCCGATGTTCTCAATTTTGGAGAGCTTGTACTTGATGAAGTCATGATAATCCTCAAGGCTCTTGCTGTTGACCTTCAAAATAAAATCCACCTTACCCGCCATATGGTAACACTCCTGGACTTCCTCCAGCTCCTGGATCTGTTCCTCGAACTTTTCGATAAAAGTTTTATCGTGGTACCGTATGGATACCTGACAGAAGGCCGTGACCTGTAGGTCAAACCGCTTTTTATTAAGAAGTACGACGTACTTCCTAATGAAGCCCTCTTTTTCAAGCCGCTTAATGCGCTCGTAAACGGGTGATGCGGTAAGGTTTAGGCGGGCGGCAATCTCCTTAGCCGTCTTCTTCGAGTCATCCTGCAAGATCCGCAGAATGGTAAGGTCTATGTCATCAATTTTTAGCTGCACGGGCGCAATAATTTTTCCTGGTTGTTAGTACGACAATTACGTTCAACCGTAAGAAACCCTGTTTTTATGAAACCAACCGTGTTTATTCGCTAATTCTACTAATTACTGACGTCAAACCACGGCAAAGCTTAGCTTTACATTGCAAATACCATCCTTTACCGTTCTGGATAAGAGGGCGTTAGAGAATTTATTTAGACCAGAATCTAGCAAGCATGAAACCGATCATCTTAGTCACCGGAGCCAACGGTCAGTTGGGCAGCGTGCTCACCCCGGCCTTACGGGCGCGGTACGGAACTGACAACGTCATCGCCTCCGACCTTCTCCCCCTCCCGGGCTACGAAAGCCGTTTCGAAATCCTCGATGCAACGGACGAATCCCGTATGACCGAAGTCGTTCGGCAGTACGGAGTAAGCCAAATTTACCACCTTGCCGCCATCCTCTCCGCCAGCGGAGAAAAGGCTCCACTCCGAACTTGGGACATCAATATGACCGCGCTCCTGAACGTCCTCGAAGTATCCCGCAAGGAGGGCATTGAAAAGGTCTTCTACCCCAGCTCCATCGCCGTTTTCGGAGAAAGCGCTCCCTTAGAAAATACGCCAAATAACGCATTCCTCGATCCCCTCACCGCCTACGGTATCAGTAAAGCCGCCGGGGAGAACTGGGCCAAGTATTACTTTGCGAAGTTCGGGATTGATGTCCGCTCCGTTCGCTACCCCGGCGTGATCGGCTACCAGTCAGACCCCGGTGGCGGCACCACGGATTACGCCGTGGAGATCTTCCACAGTGCGGTCCGCAACGAGCCCTACACCTGCTTCCTAGAGCCCGGCGAAACCCTTCCGATGATTTTCATGGATGACGCCATCCGCGCCACCATCGAACTAATGGAAGCTCCGAAGGAAAACATCAAAGAAAGAAGCTCTTACAACCTCGCTGGCTTAAGCTTCTCTCCCGCCGAAGTAGCCGCTGCCATCCAAAAACATTACCCGGACTTCAACGTTAGCTACTCTCCGGATTCCCGTCAGGCAATAGCCGCCAAATGGCCCGACAGTATCAACGATTCTCCCGCCCGAGACGACTGGAACTGGCAACCACAATTCAAAATGGAAGAACTGGTAGAAACCATGCTCACCAAGCTCCAGGAGAAGTACGCAGCCAAAAAGCTAACCCCAAGCCAACATTCATCCGCAGCTTAGTTTCATACCAATCCTCTAGGGATTACACCATAGTAACCCCGGATAAGCATAGCAAAGTCCGGGATAATAATAGCGCCTCCTTTTCATCCTGTAGGGATGTTCTTTCCATCACCTCAGGCTTCGTCCGGGGTGATAGAAGACGATATGAAGCGCAGTAACCACAGAAAAAAAGAATATGTACAACATAAAAGAAGCCCTCAACCAAGAACTCAATGAAATGCGCGAAGCCGGAGTCTTCAAGGTGGAACGCATAATCACCACCCCCCAGGGAGCGGAAATCGACACGGAAACAACCTCCGACGTCCTAAACTTCTGCGCCAATAACTACCTCGGCCTTTCCTCCCACCCGGAGCTCCTAGAGGCCAGTAAGGCAACCATCGACAGCCACGGCTTCGGCCTCTCCTCCGTCCGCTTCATCTGCGGTACGCAGGACATCCACAAGGAGTTGGAACGCAAGACCGCCGACTTCCTCGGCACAGAAGACTGCATCCTCTACGCCGCCGCCTTCGATGCCAACGGCGGCCTCTTCGAGCCCATCCTCACCGCCGAAGATGCCATTATCTCCGACGCCCTCAACCACGCGTCCATCATCGATGGTATCCGCCTTTGCAAAGCCCAGCGGCATCGCTACGCCCACAACGACATGGCGGCGCTCGAAGAAGAGCTAAAAAAAGCCTCCGGTGCCCGCCGCAAACTTATCGTTACCGACGGCTCCTTCTCCATGGACGGTACCATCGCCCAGCTGGATAAAATCTGTGACCTCGCCGACAAGTACGACGCAATGGTAATGGTCGACGAATGCCACTCCACCGGTTTCATCGGAAAGACCGGCCGCGGCGTCCACGAATACTGCGACGTGATGGGTCGGGTAGACATCATCACCGGCACCTACGGCAAAGCACTTGGCGGCGCTTCCGGCGGTTTCACGGCAGCCCGCAAGGAGATTGTGGACATCCTGCGGCAGCGCTCACGGCCCTACCTATTTTCCAACACCCTAGCACCAAGCATCGTCGGCGCATCCATCCGGGCCATCGACATGCTGACGGAGTCTACCGACTTACGCGATCAGCTGGCGGCCAACACCAAATACTTCCGCGAAGAGATGACTGCGGCAGGTTTCGACATCCTCCCCGGAGACCACCCCATCGTTCCGGTTATGCTTTACGATGCCCCCCTCGCCCAGCAGTACGCCAGCCGTTTGCTAGAGGAAGGCATTTACGTCATCGGTTTCTTCTACCCGGTTGTACCGAAGGGTAAAGCTCGGATTCGGGTACAGCTCTCTGCTGCGCATACGGCAACACAGTTGGATCAGGCTATTGCTGCTTTTATTAAAGTTGGAAAGGAGCTTGAGGTGATTTCATAGTCTGTTAGTCTGTTAGTTCGTTGGTCTTTTAGGCTACCGCATGTTGGAACCTCCGCATTTTATAAAATGTGGTTACCTGCACCCTCAAAGCCTTGTGGTATACAAAGTGCGGCAGCCTAAAAAACCAACAGACCAACGAACTAACAGACTAAAGAACTAAGCCCGCCACCCGCCGCGCACTACGCACCGCCCCGTCCATATACCCAGGATAAAGCACCGCCGTCTCAGCACCAGCCAGCAGCAGTCGACCGTCAAGGTATTCTTCTCTGAAAACCGGATGCCCGTTGTTCTGGTGGGGCAGCACATGGCCGTCGTAGTCCGCAAAGGTGTAGGGTTCCTGCCGCCAGACACCCTCTTCGTAAGCGAGATAATCATCAACGACCTCGCCGTAGTATTTACGAAGTTGGGTAAGCACCATATCCCGGCGTTCTTCCCGGCTAACGGAATGGTACATCCCGTTCAGGAAGCCCTTCAGGGCGTACTTGTTTTCTTCAATATTGGTGTGGTCGTACATCTCGGAAACGGGACCTACGTTGCTGAAGATCGTTCCGCCGGGGCCACCGTCTTCCCGCCAGAAAGGCTTGGCGTAGCGCAGGCCTACCTTGATGGACTCTCCCATCCAGGTGTGGGTTTGGCGGGCAGTGCTTAATAGTTGGTCGGGTAAGGCCGGACTTACGGTAACCTTCGACGTAAACAGGTATGGCGGTAAAGTAGACACCACCTTTCCTGCCTGATAAACGCCCTGGGAGGTCGTCACTTCTACGTAATCCGTCATTCCTTTCAGGGCCAGTACCGGCTCGTCGAGGCGGACGGAAGCCGACGGGATTTTACTCCATAATTCCCGGATCAGTATTTCGCTACCGCCGGCGATCCGATAGCTTGGTTCGTCGTTGTGCGGCAGTTGGACCACCTGAGCAGGGCTGAGCGAACTTGCTTCGTAAATGGCCCTGCCACCGGTTACTTGTTCGAAGGTTCCAATGCCTAGTTCAGACAATAGGCCGATCAGGTCCTCGTGCTTTTTGCCCAGCCAGGTTGCTCCGATTTCTACAGGTGCACCGTCGTCCGTCCGGGAAGTGAGAATCCGGCCACCGGTACGGTCGCGGGCTTCAAGGAGGAGGAAAGGCTTACCGGCTTTGTGGAGTTCATAAGCAATGGTCAGACCGGTTAGTCCGGCACCGATAATGAGCGTTTCGGTTGTTGTCATGGGAGGGGAACGTTCTAGATTCTTGAAAGGATGCGGGAAGGGATGTCGCTACCCGACGACGGCGTATTAGAAACGCTTTGCTTTTCAAAAAACCTTCTGCGGCACCTGCGTGCGCGCCCCAAATAAAAAAACAAGAGAATGGTTAACTCATTGCACCTCCGCATCTGCCGGATAGAAAGCTGTACGTTTCTCCGCATCCATCTCGGCCTGTAGGCGTTCGATTATCGCTTTGAGTTCCACCGTTTTTTCCGGAAATTTTTCAGCTACATTATACTTTTCGGCGGCATCTCCTTGTAAGTCATACAGCTCCAGGCCGGTGCTTTCGTAGCCATAATTGCCTCTCACCCCATCGTCACCGACGTTGGTTACGAAACGAAACCTGTGGGGAATATGAAGCTTCCAATTGCCCACACGAACAGCATCGAGATTCCCGGAGCGGTAGTAGCAAAAAGGTTCCTTATTGGGCGCGTACGCAGGGTGCCGAAAATCGGTAAAAAGCGAGGAAATATCCTGTCCATCAATCTTCGTAGCGGGAAGTTCGGCCTCCGCCAGCGTTGCGAAGGTCGGGAAGATATCGATCAGAGAAACTGTCCGGTGACTGATGTTTCCGGCCTCAATCTGCCCTGGCCAGCGGGCAATCATCGGCACCCGCATACCGCCTTCGTAGGTGGTGCCCTTACCTTCCCGGAACGGCCCGGCCGAGCCTCCCTGGTTGCCATAGGTAAGCCACGGCCCGTTGTCTGAGGTGAAAATAACGAGTGTATTCTCGTCCAGCCCCAACCTTTTAAGTTCCGCCAGGATGGTCCCCACGGAGCCGTCAATCTCCTCCACTACGTCAGCATAAATACCCTGGCGACTCTGGTCTGCATAGGCATCTCCGGTAAAGAGCGGGACGTGCGGCATCGAATGGGCGAGGTAGAGAAAGAAGGAGGTGTCCTGGTTCTCACGGATAAAATCGAGGGACCTCTGCGTGTACCACTGGGTGAGCAACGCCTGGTCCGGATTATAGTCGACGGGCTTTTCACCGTCGTAGACCGGCAAGTCGGGATAGCCTCTTTCGGGCAGCATATCGTTGCTGTAGGGCAGGCCGAAGAAAAAGTCGAAACCCTGCCTGCGCGGCATGGTTTCTGGCCAGTGGCCGAGGTGCCACTTACCAACCATTCCTGTCGCGTAGCCCGCCGTTTTGAGCATTTCGGGAAGCGTCGTCTCATCAGGATTGAGGCCGTACTGCTTATCCGCCGTCCACGCCGGGCCGGGAGGACCGATCACGTTAGGGATGCCCACACGTGGCGGGTAGCAACCGGTCATCAGCGCTGCCCGACTCGGCGAGCAGGAGGGGAAGGCGTAGAAGTTGGTAAATTTTAGCCCTGCAGCGGCCATGCCATCCAGGTGGGGCGTATTGATGCGGGAAGAGCCGTAGCAACTCAGGTCTCCGTAGCCTAGGTCATCGGTGAGGATGAAGATCAAATTGGGCGCCCCCTTCGGAGCTTCAAGCGTTTTTCCCGGTTCATTACAAGCGTTTAGTACGAGTAGGACGGTACAAAAGGCAATGGTTTGGAGGAGGTTGTTCATGTTCGTTGGTTGTAGCGTTGCCCCCCGCCCTTCTCCTCGGGAGAGGGAACGTGGCGGACGTTAGAGGTGTTACTGCAGACGGATTAGACGGTAAAACGCCCAATGGTTTGGGTTATCAGGCTAAATTTAAGAGAAAACAGTAAGGATTCACGCGCCGTTGAAGTTTTCCTCTAGGATAAAACCAAAGCCAGAAGCAGACGTTAATTATTCCATGAAACTCGACCTTCCTCTTTACCTACAAGTTCTGCTCATCGGCGCAAGCCTTTATGCACTGGTGGTGATATTCATCCCCACCGGTGCTTTGCCACCGAATGGTTACTGGCTGAAGGCTGCTCACCTCTGTATGTTTCTAGTCTTCGCCGTCATTCTTTGGCAAAAGTTAAGCGGCAACAAACAACCCCTAAATGACAATTGACGACCACACGATAGTAACCCTAACCTACGAAGTCCGCGACGGCGGCGAAAGCGGGCCGCTAATGGAGCGGATGGACGTAAACTACCCCTTCAAATTCATGTTCGGCGCCGGTAAAATGCTGCCCGCCTGGGAGCGCCGCCTCTTCGGGTTAAAGTCCGGCACCGGCTTCGCCTTCAAACTGGCTCCGGAGGATGCCTACGGCGTAGCGGGCAAGGAACACGTCCTCAGCATGCCCATCCATCACTTCCAGGATGAACGGGGAGAAACAGACCCGACGCTGCTCGTCGCCGGTCAGTTCGTAACCCTAACCAGTTCCGACGGCAAACCCGTCAACGCCAAAATCCTGAAATGGGACGATGAGGCCGTTACGCTTGACGCCAATCATGCCCTGGCCGGGAAGACGCTCTTTTTCTCCGGTGCGGTGCTGGAGGTGCGTAAGGCTACGGTCGATGAGTTGATCCAGAAACGGTTTATTGCGGAGGATGGGGTTCGGAGCTAGAAACTAAGGAGCTAGGAGCTAGGGAACTAGAAACTAGGGAACTAGGGAGCTAGAAACTAGGGAACTAGGAGCTAGGGAGCTAGAAACTAGAGAGCCAGAAGCTAGGGAACTAGGAGCCTGAGTAGTACTAACTCCTAGTTCCTCCCTTCCGCATCCGCTTAGGCCCATACCACAACCAAAATCCGGTAACGGTAAAGATCACCAGCGCAACGCCCATCAGCGTATTGTAAAACACCTTGAAGATGCTGTGCGGGATGCCGAGCCAGTCGTCAATGATGGAGCCGTCGTGTACCTGCTCAATCCAGTCGTTATGCCGACGGCCAACGCTTAGGGTTTCACCCGTTGCCGCATCTAGCTGTACCTCGCGGTAACCGCCCTTGAACAGGAACTTCATGCTCCCTTTGCCGGGCCGCACATCGATCCGATCAATTTCGGACAGCGTTCCCGTTTCGCGGTAGACCACTTCGGAGGCCAAAGACCTAAGCGTGTCAAGTGGTAACCAGGCGGTCATATCATCCGTCGTTCCTTTATAGGTATCCGGCATGATTGCTTCACCACTGTGCTTCTTCCAGCCCAGCAGGATACCGGTTATCGCCATAATAAAGAAAAAGACGAACAGGCTGATACCCGACAGGCGATGAAGCTTGCGGGTTTTGCGTATGGTCTGGGCTTGTTGTTGGCGGTCGGAGGGCATTTTAGACCTTTATGAGGTTAGGTTGTTAGTAATTTAGTCGCTATCGCATCACTATACTACTTTTTTCATCTCAGCGTACTTCTTGTAAAAGCCAGGAATAGTCTCAATGCCTTTATAGAAATTCCAGACACCAAAGTGCTCATTCGGGCTGTGCAGCCCGTCGGTATCAAAACCAAAGCCCATCAGGAGGGATTCTATACCGAGTACCTTCTTGAACTCAGCGATGATGGGAATGGAACCACCTTCGTACATCGGTACGGGTACCTTACCGAAAGCTTCTTCAAAAGCAGCGGATGCGGCCTTGTACTCCGTGCTGTCCGTTGGTGTTACGTACGGATGCCCACCATGGTGAGGCTTCACTTCCACCTGCGCTCCTTCAGGCGCTAGTGAGGTAAAATATTCCGTAAACTGTTTAGTGGCTTTGTGCCAGTCTTGCTGGCTTACGAGGCGCATACTGATTTTAGCGTTGGCTACGGCGGGGATGATGGTTTTCGAGCCTTCGTCCATGAAACCGCCCCAGATGCCGTTACAGTCGAGAGTAGGGAGGATACCAGTGCGTTCGTAGGTATGGAAGTCTGCTTCGCCATCGAGTGCGTAGACGCCGGGGCTGTCCATATATTCGTTAGCGTCAAACGGAGCGTTGCGCATCATGTCACGCTCTTCGTCGGAAGGAAAGACGACGTCGTCGTAGAAGCCGGGGATGGTGATGTGTTTTTTCTCGTCCTTCAGCTTGGCCACCATTTCGCAAAGCGTATTGATGGGGTTAAGCACTGCACCTCCGAAGAGGCCGGAGTGCATATCGGCGCGGGCAGTAGTGACCTTCACGTCGAGGTAGGACAGGCCGCGCAGGCCTACGGTAATGCTCGGGGCCTTTTTGGACAGCAGGCTGGTGTCGGAGACAATGATGACGTCGGCAGCGATTAAGTCTTTGTACTCCTGAAGGAAAGGATAGAGGCTTGCGCTACCTACTTCCTCTTCGCCTTCAATCATGAACTTTACGTTGCAGGGCAGGCTGTCGGTCTGGATCATGGCTTCCACGGCCTTTACGTGGATGAACATCTGGCCTTTATCGTCCGTCGTTCCGCGGCCAAAGATGGCGCCTTCCGGGTGGTGAGGCGTTTTGCGAATTTCCGGCTCGAAGGGCTCACTCAACCACTCATCGAGTGGAGCGGCTGGCTGTACGTCGTAGTGGCCATAAACAAGCACAGTCGGCAGGGCGGGATCGATGATCTTGTCGGCGTAGACGATGGGGTGGCCCTTTGTGGGGTACAGGCTCACGTTTTCCAGGCCAGCCTTTACGAGATAGGTCTGAACGAGCACCGCACAGTCGTGGGTATCCTGATCATGCGCCTTATCCGTACTCACGCTGGGGATGCGGAGCATCGCAAAAAGTTCTTCGAGGTAGCGTTCTCTGTTTTGGTCGATGTAGGCTTGGGTAGTCATATTAGTTGGTTGGTTAGTTGGTCTCTTTTGGGCCGTGGCAAAGGTAGGTATTTTAGGCGCGGACGCAGGTGCTGAGGACGTTGAAATCAAAGACGTCTTTGGTCCGGTCAAGACTTTATTCTTCACCTTGGCCTATACTACACTGTCATTCTGAAAGGGTAAATCCCGTCTAAAAAGCCGCAGGCCACCTAAAAGCAAAGCATCTAAATCTCCCCCTTAATCTTCTTCTGCACCACCTCCATCTTAGAGTTCACCCGTAGTTTCCGGTAGATGTTCTTGATGTGATCGCGCACGGTTTCGATGCTGATGTCGAGCCGTTCCCCGATCTCGCGGTAGGAGAGGTTATCCACCAGGCCCTGCACGATGTCGAGCTGCCGAGCAGTGAGTTGAGTGGTGGGGTCGGTTATTTTTTTGATCCGCTGCTGGTTGTGGTAAGCCACTACCTGACGGGCGATACTGGGGCTCATGTACGACCCGCCACGGTGGACGGTGTACACGGCGTCACGGATGATGTTGGGGTTCATCCGCTTTTTACTAATGTAGCCGAAAGCTCCGGCCTGAAGGGCGCGGAAGATGTTGTCCGAATCGTCGGAGTTGGTGAGCATTATAATGTCCAACTCCGGCCACTTGGCCAGCAGACGGGGGATACCAACGATGCCGTTCATCCCCGGTAGCATGATATCGAGCAGCAGGGTATTGAGCGGTCGGTCTTCAGGCATGCTGGCCAGGAAATCCTCTACGCTAGTAGCGGCGAGTTCTACCTGGACGTCGCGGCTGGCCTCGAAGCATTCTTCGACGCTGGCGAGCATGATGGGTTCGTCTTCTATTATTCCCAGATGGATCATTGTATATGCGAATTATTTGATTAGTGGCTAAGGTAATGGACTTATCTACATTCAGGCGACCAAGCGCCGCTTCGCGTCGCTGGCGTACGAGAATTTGATCCGTTAGCCCGGAACTTCACTTCGTTTCGCCCCGGTTTACTATTGTTGGATCCCTCCAGGATAATTTCCTGGCTTTATCTTAAAACCTTCCTTTGCACCCGCGTTCGCGCCCTCGAAAGTCACCCAATAAGAAAGGCAACAATAATCACCAAAATAGCCACCGCGACAAAAAGCCGAATCCGTTCGGATTTGTCCTCCTCCTCCCGTTGCTTTTTCCGCTGGAGGTTGAGCGGTGTTTCCACATCATAATTGATTCGGCAATCGTAGGTGAAATTTTCGCCTCCGGTATGGTCGATGGAGACTTCGCAGAGCTGCTGGTCAAGAAAAATCGTGTATTTTTTAGATTCCTTGACTCCGAAATCAATAGCCACTATATTGTTATTACAGTGCACGACAACATGGTGCGTCTTCTCGCCGTGAAAAAGGCCAAGTTTATAGGTATTGCCATAATGGCCGGTTATGCTCCAGGCTTGCTGTGCCATCGGGATACGTAGGTTGGAGAGTTTATATTACAATCAAAGCGAATACAGAGCCAATGCACTGCTATTCAAAGTAAAAGATAGGTCAAAAATTCGGGGGCTCCAGAATTTTAACATCTTTTAGTCACTCATCTGCTCGTTTGTTCACGGTGGACTGATCTCCGCTTTCGCGTTCAATCAACCCGTTGCTATACTGCTGTCGGGCACATGAGGCAAAAACGTAGTGGCCAGTATAGGCGACCGCAAGGGATTGCTACTACTGGCCTGGCTTGAGAGTGGCCGTGCTCGCTTCGCGGCCACAAAACCACCTCATGTGAACGCCGGTAGTATATGGTGGCGTTTCCGTTTTAAGCGCCTTATAACTCTTTGGTAATGGAAAGGCATCTTGAGAAGATACAGCGTTCAAGACTTTATCCTTCAGCAAATTTCCGACAGGTCAGCGCCCTCCCATTCCCCAACCATCTCCAGTACCCGAAAGCGTGTAAACATTTCTTCCTTGTACCAGGCGCGCTCCCGCGTCAGTCGCACAACTTCGGCGTGGTGATCACTTTTGTAAGCAAAGTCACGCATCGCTTTACCGCTGGTCCATAAACTAAAAGTAGCCTGCATAAAGACGGGGTACTCCCCCACTCCGATGCTTAGTTTTCGTTCTGGGTGATCAAAGACCGAAGCGCTGGTTTTAGGGACGTAGCGCCAGAAATCAACCAGCTTACGGGGCCGAATAGTCGCCCGGGTAATTACGGCTACCGGGGCGTTAAGGTCATGTTTATCGGGTTGGGGTGTAAAAGGATTCCCCCCTCCCCATTCGCCATGGGTCATTGTTGCTTCGAGGTAGAAGGTGATCTGCTCCGCTAGGTGCTCCTCGTTGCTTTGCCACCATTCGTGACCGGTAAAAAACAGGTTGGCAGCAGCGCGATCATCCCAGTGACCGACGAATGCATAGACGCCCAGGTTAGGTTTGAGACCAAAACCATTGCCTGCACCGCTGCCCATCAAGCGACCGAAACGCAAGCCCTCCGTCCCCGCCAGCGGGCTAGGAAACGGGAAGCCTGGCATCAGTCCCATCTGGGTAAAGATCCAGGCTCTGGCGCGAAGGCTTTGGTAGCGGAGAAGGGTGACGGTGGTTATTTGTCCCATGTGGCGGTATTAACGTCGAAATCCCGCAAGGGTTTTGGTGGTGGTTACTTAACGGAATACGAACGTTGGTTCAGGGCGCGGCCGCAGGTGCAGAGAAAGTTAGAAAGCTAGTTTCTAGCTCACTAGTTCCTAGTTTCCAGCTTCTAGTTTCTAGTTTCTATCTTGCGCTTCATGCGAGCCAAATCAGTCTGCTTTTTCATCCTTTTGCTTTGC